>PJTQ01000339.1_pt1 | contig 34926 bp, 27 predicted proteins | sample 1512231 | NCBI WGS metagenome assembly PJTQ01 (sample SAMN08177688, study PRJNA422409) | Soil metagenome, whole genome shotgun sequencing project. | isolation source: Soil (3) enriched on wood chips | place: USA: Madison | collected 2015-01-15 | reverse complement strand
TATCCAAGCTGCCGTAGGCAGCATGATCTTCTGTGTTTATTCCCCCATCCGTTTCCGGCGGGACTGCAAAGGTAGAAACTTTTTCCGCTTTTCCAAAAAATTATTTCCTTTTTAATTTCTTGGAAAAAAAAGCCCCTTTTTCAACTTTTCATGCCCCGAAAGGCATCCAGCCCCCTTGCGGAGCGAGCACAAAGGTAGAAAATTAAAAACAATAAGAAAAGATACAACAGGATTATTTCACACGGAGCCCCATAAAGCACTAGCCCTGAAACAGATATTTTTTCAATCCTCAAGAACCCTACCAACACGGCACCGGATCCGTACCAAATTCCGCCGTGCTCCTGTCCCGCTCCGGTCGGGCTTCGGTCACGCTTCGGTGTGGACCGGAGCCTGACCGAAGCCCGACCGAAGAGAAACCGAAGAAAGGTAGAAGAAGGCCAGAAGAAAGACAAAGGAAAGGGTGAAGGTATTTTGGACACAGTCCCTATTTTGAATCTGTCATAGATTTTTCATCCTCGACTTCATCATCAAATAAGATACGTATCGACGGAGTATACGTATCGTCATGTTGACCCGTCTTGTTAGCCCAAAAGAATGCTACTAAGAAAATCAAAGCGATAAAGATGCTACAGCCTATTAAGAAAAATATAATGTTCATTTCGCAAATTAAAAATAACAAAAATTAAAACATACGCTCTTCTTGATGTATGTCGTAACACTAAGCTAACCGCCTCCGCCTTGCATACCACCGGACCATTAAACTTGTAAAAGAGATTATAGTTACGGTACTAATGGGCATCAGTATAGCGGCAAATAAGGGAGACATAGTTCCTTGAACCGCAAAGCTCAAGCCAATAACATTATACAGCAGAGATATCACAAAGCTCATCTTGATGACTTTAACCGCATCCTTGCTGAATGCAAAAAATTGCGGTAATTTAGCGAACGAAACTCCATCTAAAATAGCATCACAGCCTGGTGAAAAGTTATTAATATCGTCTGAAACGGCAATTCCCATATTCGCTTTTTTTAGTGCTCCGGCATCGTTCAGACCATCACCGAACATACATACTTTCTTTTTGTCCTGTTGCAAACCATCAATTTTCATCAACTTCTCACTCGGATTTTGATTAAACAGCAACTGCGAATCCGCTGGAAATATCATTCGGAGCGTCTCGATCCTACGCTCATTATCCCCAGAAATCAAATGTAACCCATAATCCTTTTTCAAATCATTCACGACTTCATTTAATCCTTTACGCCATGATTGTTCTAGTGTGAAACTTCCTTTAATTTCATTATTTACTTTAACATAAACCACGGAGCCGCCTTGATTTATTTTACGCGCTCCCACGAATGAGGGGCTTCCGATTTTTATTTCATAATCCTGGTATTGGGCCGATTGCCCCTTGCCTATAATCTCCTTATAGTTTTGGATAGGCAACACTTCGCAATCGCCTAACCATTTCATGATTTCTCTACTCAAAGGATGATTCGAATTTCTGCAAACCGAAAAAATCAACTTTCTATCCAACTTCGAAAGGCTGCCATCAAAATACATTGTCGAAGCATTAGGCGAAGATATCGTTCCTGTCTTATCAAAAACAACGGTATCAATAGCCGCCATCTGTTCGATAGCAGATGTATTTTTGATATATAGTTTGTTCCTATCAAATACACTCAATGCCGCTGACAACGTAAAAGGAGAGCTCAATGCTAAGGCACAAGGGCAAGCGATAATCAAGACCGCTGTAAAAGCAGCCCAAGCTCTTTCTGCATGACCTCCTGTTATCCAAAAAGCTGCCGCTAGTAATGCGATTGAAATCAACCCTACCGTAAAATACCTACTGATAAGCCCTACAAAAGTCTCGAACTTCTTTTCATAAGATTTAAAGCTTTCATTGTTCCAAAGTTTTGTCAAATAGCTTTGAGAAACTGGCTTTATCACCTCCATTTCAATAGCCTCCCCTATTTGCCTTCCTCCGGCGTACAAAATTTCTCCTACGACCTTCGCAACCGGCCTACTTTCTCCGGTCACAAAACTAAAATCTACTGAAGCCGTCCCCTTTAACAAAATAGCATCCGCAGGCACAATCTCATTATTCCGTATCAATATCCTATCTCCAACCTTCAAATCTGCAATTTGTATTGGCCGTTCTCCCCTTTCATCCAATACAGTGACGGCTACCGGAAAATAAGAACGGTAATCACGGTCAAATGAAATATGATGATAAGTACGCTGTTGCACCCACTTGCCGATCAAGATAAAAAACACCAGGCTACAGAGTGTGTCCATAAATCCAGCTCCGGTTTGCGTCAGTATCTCGAAAGCCGACCGGAAGAACAACACAAATATCCCTAACGCCAATGGCACATCGAGATTCAGCCGATTTTGCTTTAAACTATGCCAAGCAGACTTAAAATAATCTGAAGCACTATAGAGCAATACAGGAATACCAAAAGCTAAATTCATATAGCCAAAAAACACTGAATATTGCCGTTCAAACGCAGTCATACCAAAATATTCCGGGAAGCTAATCATCATAGAGTTCCCGAAACAGAAACCGGCAACCGTTATCTTTGCAATAAGTCCCTTTTGATTGATTTTTTTTCCTTCCTTAACAACATCCTGAAGCGTAATCTTTGGGTCATAACCAATATTGTGCAAAAGATGCACCAATTCACGCAAAGATAACGCAGCTGAATGGAATGTCACAGTGGCTTGCTTTTTCATAAAATCCACCTGCGAGGATTTCACAGCGGCATTTAACTTATAAAGGTGTTCCAGGAGCCAAATACAGGAACTACAATGTATCGCCGGAATGTAAAAGGTAATAATTGATATTTCTTCATCTTGATAATCCACCAGCTTCGCAACTATGTTAGGTTCATCCAAATAAGATAAATCTTCCTTTTGTACCTTTTGAGATTTCCCGGGATAGGAGTTATATTTATAATAACGCTGTAGATTATTCTCCTGCAATATCTGATAGACCGTTTGGCATCCTAAACAGCAAAAACTGTGATCATTCAGCACATAGGAAGTTTCCGCTATTGCATCTCCACAATGATAACAATCTGCTTTTATCTTCAAGGTAGTCTGTGCGTCCATATTGTCAAAACATTAAATCGCTTGACTAAATAAGTTGTCCCTTTCCTTCGCGGTATGCAAATGTTCGTCAAAAGCCATACAAACATTGCGTAAAAACGATTTTCCTATCTCGGTAATCCTTACTTCATTGCTGTCACACACAACCAGGCCATCGACCATAAGAGGCTTTAAACGATCCATGATCTTACTATTTAATGGAAATTCTTCCTTCATGACCACCTTTCCCCTGCACATCATATCCAAGATGTACTGGCGAATAACGACATCTATTTCATCTAATAGATGTCCCTTTACTACAGGCAGTTTTCCTTCTGCGATCAGCGCGTGATATGCCTCTACTGTCTTTACATTCTGCGCAAAGGCTGTCCATGTATCGCTTATCGATGACACTCCCAATCCGATAAGCAAGGGCGTATACCTATCGGCATAACCCATAAAATTACGATGCAATTTACCTTGTTGAGCAGCGAGGAATAAAGTATCATCATCTTTTGCAAAATGATCCATACCTACATCTTGATAGCCTGCATCTTGAATCATTTTCTTACCTAATTTATATAGATTTAATTTTTCCTCTCCTTTCGGCAAATCATCTTCGGTAAATCGCCGTTGCCCTGGTTTCATCCAAGGCACATGGGCATAACTATAAAAAGATATACGGTCAGGAGATAAATATAGTGATTGTTCAATAGTCATTCTTACCGAATCAGCTGTTTGTAATGGCAAACCATAGATCAAATCAAAATTTATGGATTCATATCCTATTTCTCTTGCCGTATTCATCACCCGTTGCACATCCTCGACTGTTTGATGGCGGTTAATAATGAACTGTACACGTTTATCAAAATCCTGTATTCCTAAACTTAGCCTTCTGAAACCCAAATCGTATAAGATGGTTAAATGTTCTGTGGTTGTATTTGCGGGGTGGGCTTCGAAAGAAAAAGAAGCGTCATCTGCTTTAACATTTCCATCCAGAATACCTAAAATCAAACGCTGAAGATTTTCGGACCTAAAGAAAGTAGGTGTGCCGCCCCCCAAATGAATTTCGGCTATTTTCAGTGGCTTTTCCCCCATAATTTTTTCATACATCTTCCATTCTTTCAAAACCGAATCAATATAAGGCTCTTCGACCTGATGATTTTTAGTGATGCGTGTATTGCAACCACAGTAGGTGCATAAACTCTCACAATAAGGTAGATGTATATAAACACTTATCCCCTCCTTCTTTGCCTGTTGGTGGTTTTGAACGACTCTTTTTTTCCAGTCCTCTTGGTCAAAAAGCTCATTTTTCCAAAACGGAACTGTCGGATAACTGGTGTATCGAGGAACTGCGACATTGTATTTTGAAATCAGTGTGTTTATTTCCATACTTCACGACTTTTTAATTCGTTCACCGTTTTGTGAACAATACATCATACATTGACAAGCCAGCCCCAAACATTTGTCGTTTCCCCAATTATTTAGATTGCGAATAGTCTGGTAGGCTCTGCCCAACGAGCTCTGATCTTCAAAAGGTGTATTGGCAATATGAAGCCCCAATTCACTTGCGGATATAATATCGATATGATCCAAAGAAATTGACCGTGTAATAATCTTTTTCACGCCTATCCCGATTAACTTAGCCAGGAGTTCTTTATCCAGGTTATCACGTTCAGACACAATAACAACCTCTTTACCCACAGCGTAATGTAAAGTCTCCTCGTTCAGCTCATTCGAAATCAATGTAAGGTCATGCACCTTAGCATTGGCTAATGCAAGCTGTTCTTTCTCAAATTCCCGAATATTGTATGCTACGACTCTCATTAATGCCTAAAGATTTCACAAAATCTCTTTCAAATCTAGGACAGGAGCTCGTATTTATTTATGTAGGCGGTCAGCTTAATATATGATATTAATCACAACATGCCCTAAAAAACCTACAAAAGGGTCTAAGAAGGTCGTGGTGATCGAGAAATAGCCTGAGTCTCTATTTATTGTTTAATGTTTTTCAATTTGCTAATGGAAAAAATCCGTATAGCATTACCTTCTTTAATAATCAATTTTTCATCTTTAAAATCAGCAAGCATCCGACTTATCGTTTCGTTAGCGGTACCTGCCAAAGCGGCAAGATCTTCCCTTGAAATCCGGATAAGCACTTCGTCCTGCCCTTGACTCTCTACGGTCTTTGTTGCCACATTGACTAAAGCATTTGCTACACGCTTTCTGACGGTGTCATAAGCAAACCCCAACATCTGCTCTTCTTTTTCTTTAACATTTCCCGAAAGTATTTTAATAAATTTACTGGCGATCGCAGGCTTTTTATACATCAATTCAAAAAACTTCTCCTTTGGTATTAGTGCGACTTCCGAATCCTCCAGTGCGATGGCATTATCTGTATATTTCCCGTTCAACAAAACCGTTTCATAGCCTAAGTATTGGTGGTCAACGTGGATACCTGTCGAAAGTTCCCGTCCATCCTGATAGTACAAAAATGTGCGGACTTTCCCACTGTTAATATAATAAACAAAAACAGGCGTATCGCCGACTTCATAAATCAATTGTTTTTTCTTAAACGTTTTTACCCGGGTCTGTTCTACTAACTCTGCAAGCAAATAATCCTGTTCTTCGATCTCAAGATGTAAGAATTTTGCGCTATCCAAGTTAACCTGCAACTTATCTCTCTTACGCAGCCTACTTTCAATAGCATTCAACAGTTCGATATCATCAAAGGGTTTTATAAGGTAATCATCGGCTCCCATTTCCATCGCTTTCCGTATATCCGTGCGCTCGGACTTTGCTGTGAGAAAAACAAAAGGAATATGCATGGTATTTTCAAACTTGTTCAACATATACAACACACCATATCCATCAAGTTCAGGCATCATAATATCACATAATATAAGATCCGGCAAGTGTTTTATAGCCATTTCTACGCCAATTTTACCATTCTCCGCCGCGATAACCTCATAGCTACCTGTCAAATCTAATATTTCTTGTGTACTTTCTCTGATATCTAGGTTATCCTCAATAATCAGAATTGTTCTTTTCTTCATCTTTAATATGATGTTATTGTGTAAAACTCATTTTTAACATCGTCCCTTTATTTATCGCTGACCAATATTCCAATTCCCCCCCCATTAACGACACATACCTCCTGACGATATTTAACCCGAGGCCCGTGCCCGGAATATTCCCCGTATTATTGGCCCTAAAGAAAGGTTCGAACAAATTTACCTGGTCTTCCTCAGGAATACCAATACCATTATCTTTTACCATCACAGTACATGTATGTTCAGTTATTTCCGTTGTAAATTCGATAAAGGTATCTTCTCCGGAGTATTTTATTGCGTTGGACACTAAATTTATAATACTGCTTTTCAATAAATGTGCATCTAATACAAACTCGGCATGTAGTCCTGTATGTTGGTAAACTATATGCTGGTTTTTTTTGCAAATTAATTGCATTTCCTCGGCTATTTCCTCACCGAGATGAACCAAGTTTATTTTGTCTTTTTTAACAGCTACTACCCCAGCTTCCAATTTTTCTAACGATAAAAAATCATTTAAGATACTATTTAACAGTTGTACTGCTCCCCTGATACGAGCGGTGTGTTTAGTCACAGACTCAAAATCAGGACGTTCTATATACTTATCAATCAATGACGCTGAAAGTTGAACTGAGCTTAAAGGCGTGCGAAATTCGTGTGATGCCATCGATACAAATCGAGATTTCAACTGATTGAGCTCCTTCTCCTTCTCCAAGGAGTTGCTAACTTCTGCCTTTGCTTTTTCAAGCTCTGACACCAGCGAAATCAAATCCTTTGTACGTTCACGAACAATTTCCTCAAGTTCCATCGTGTGAGTCAACAACCTCGATTCAGCTTCCTTTTCCTTAGTCAAATCATGTACAAAGCCTGTGAAAATTCTTCTATTTCTGTAAAACACTTCACTAACTGCCAGACGAAACGGAAATGTAGTCCCATCTTTGCGCAGTCCCCTTACTTCCCGGCCTATACCGATAATTTTCTTTTTTCCGGTATTTTTATAATTATCGAGATAGCCATCATGACGGCTCTTGTCCGGCTCGGGCATTAACATGGAAATATTGTTACCTATTACTTCTTTTGATTCGTAGCCAAATAATGCAAGCGCCGCAGGATTAATCGACTCAACAATCCCCATATTATCAATCGTGATGATACCGTCAATTGCTGTATCTATAATAGCTTCTAATAATCTAGCTGAGTCCATTACTTTACTAATTTTTTGTACTTTATGCGGTGTGGGCCATTGTCTCCAAGCCTTTTCTTCTTATTTTCTTCGTATTCCGTATAGTTACCTTCAAAGAAATAGACCTGAGAATCCCCCTCAAAAGCGAGGATATGCGTACAAATGCGATCCAAAAACCATCTATCGTGTGAAATAATGACGGCACACCCTCCAAAGTTTTCAAGCCCTTCTTCTAACGCACGCAAGGTGTTCACATCAATATCGTTTGTTGGCTCATCCAATAACAATACATTGGATGCCTTTTTCAATGTTATCGATAGATGTACACGATTACGCTCCCCACCGGAAAGGACAGCCACCTTTTTCTGTTGATCCGCTCCATTGAAGTTAAATTTGGACACATACGCTCTTGAGTTAATTAATCGATTACCGAGCATAATGTTATCTTGGCCATCAGTAATATTCTCCCAAACAGATTTCTCCGGATCTAAATCATCATGTAACTGGTCCACATACCCCAACACAACGGTCTCACCCACTTTGAAGGTTCCCGTATCGGGTTGTTCTTGTCCGGTTATCAAACGAAATAATGTCGTTTTACCGGCACCATTCGGACCGATAATCCCAACTATACCTGCCGGTGGCAAAGAAAAGCTTAAGTTTTCGAACAAAATACGATCACCATAGGATTTTGATATATCCGTAGCCTCAATCACCATATTGCCCAAACGCGGTCCGGGAGGAATAAATAATTCCAGCTTCTCTTCACGTTCCTTCGTTTCTTCAGAAGCTAATTTTTCATAATTATGCAAGCGTGCCTTAGATTTGGCATGGCGAGCTTTAGGAGCCATTCTCACCCATTCCAGTTCACGTTCCAACGTCTTTTGCCGCTTCGTCTCCTGTTTTTCTTCCATAGCCAAACGCTTGGCCTTTTGATCCAGCCATGAAGAATAATTTCCTTTCCAAGGGATACCTTCTCCTCGATCCAATTCCAAGATCCAACCTGCCACATTATCCAAAAAATAGCGATCGTGGGTCACAGCAATCACAGTCCCTTTATATTGTTGCAGATGTTGTTCAAGCCAATCTATAGACTCCGCATCCAAATGGTTTGTAGGCTCATCCAATAGCAGCACATCCGGTTCTTGTAGCAAGAGGCGACATAATGCCACTCGGCGACGCTCTCCTCCTGACAAATTGACAATCTTCACATCCGGCTCGGGACAACGCAAGGCATCCATTGCACGCTCTAGCCGGGAATCAAGCTCCCATGCCTGCGTAGCATCAATTTTATCCTGTAGTTCTCCCTGTCTCGCCAATAGTTTATCCATCTCATCTGCATCCTCGTATACCTCCGGCAATCCAAATTTTTCATTGATCTCTTCGTACTCTTGGAGTATGGCGGTAATTTCGGCTACACCTTCCTCCACGATTTCACGAACAGTTTTATCATTGTCCAACTCAGGTTCCTGCGCCAGATACCCTACAGAATATCCAGGAGAAAAAACCACTTCACCCTGATAGGTTTTATCAAGGCCTCCTATAATTTTCAATAGGGAGGACTTCCCAGAGCCATTTAATCCGATAACGCCAATCTTGGCTCCGTAGAAAAATGATAAATATATATTCTTTAAAACTTGTTTTTGTGGCGGATAAACTTTGTTTACCCCAGCCATTGAAAAGATAATTTTCTCGTCTGACATACAATCCTACAACCTATTCTTTTTAATAAATTTCCTGTAGCTCAAAGATATTAAATACTCTGTTAAATAAAAATATCTTGTAACTATGCGTTATTTTTATACGTTACCTTTACGAGCAGTTCTGACATTTTGGCTGTGAAAACTTATGGCTTAATTGTTGATAAATATATAAAATAATAAGTGCGGGATTTACAATAATTTCATACATTTATGACATCCTCAAACTTATTTTAAGAAAGAAAGGTAATTTACATGGAAGCAAAATTCTCACCAAGAGTAAAAGATGTTATATCCTATAGCCGGGAGGAAGCCTTAAGACTTCGCCATGACTATATTGGTACGGAACATCTTTTGCTAGGACTGATCCGGGAAGGTGATGGTGTGGCGATAAAAATTCTAAAAAATCTAAATATAGAGATCGGAGCGATTCGTCAGTCTATAGAGGACGCTGTAAAAGCCGCTTCGGTTTCAAGAGCTCCTATTGGCAACATGCCTTTGACAAAGCAAGCCGAAAAAGTTCTCAAGATCACCTATTTAGAGGCTAAAATATTTAAAAGCGACATCATTGGTACAGAGCATCTTCTTTTAGCAATTCTAAGAGATGAAGATAACATTGCCTCGCAAATTCTTCATCAATACAACGTAACATATGATTTGTTTAAAAACGAAGTAGAACAAAACAAATCCTCTATTACAGACGAAATACCTGGTTCATCGACACCTGACGATGATTATGCAGAAGAGGAAAGCTTTTCTGCACCCAAAAAAGTATCGGATATAAAATCCAAAACACCGGTATTGGATAATTTCGGACGGGACTTGACCCGTGCTGCTGAAGATGGCAAATTGGACCCGATAGTAGGTCGCGAAAAGGAAATTGAACGTGTTTCGCAAATTTTGTCTCGACGCAAAAAGAATAATCCTATACTCATCGGCGAACCTGGCGTAGGTAAATCGGCTATCGCAGAAGGATTGGCTCTTCGTATTGTGCAGCGTAAGGTCTCTCGTGTATTGTTCAACAAACGTGTAGTGACATTAGACTTAGCATCCCTTGTAGCGGGCACAAAATATCGTGGGCAATTCGAAGAACGGATGAAAGCGGTCATGAACGAGCTGGAGAAGTCTCCAGATGTCATCTTATTTATTGATGAAATCCATACCATCGTTGGAGCAGGTGGGGCTTCTGGTTCATTGGATGCCTCAAATATGTTCAAACCAGCATTAGCGCGCGGAGAGATACAATGTATCGGTGCGACCACGCTTGATGAATATCGTCAATTTATTGAGAAAGATGGTGCTTTGGATCGCCGTTTTCAGAAGGTAATGATAGAACCTGCTTCTCATGATGAGACTATCGAGATTTTGAACCGTATCAAGGACAAATACGAAGAACATCATAATGTCATCTACACCCCAGAAGCTATTGAAGCTTGTGTAACGTTGACAACAAGATATATCACTGACCGCTTCTTACCGGATAAGGCAATCGACGCGTTGGATGAATCTGGATCACGTGTCCATCTGACCAATATCCATGTTCCTCAATCTATCCTCGATATTGAAGGAAAGATTGAAGAAGTTAAAGTGGAAAAAAACAAAGTTGTCCGCTCACAAAAGTATGAAGAAGCTGCTCGATTGCGAGATACAGAGAAAAAGCTACTAGAAGAATTGGAGCATGAAAAAACTGCATGGGAAGCCGAAACGAAAACAAAGCGTTATACCGTAGCGGAAGATAATGTGGCGGAGGTCGTCTCTATGATGACAGGTATTCCTGTACAGCGTGTTAGCCAAACAGACAGCCAGAAGTTGTTGAACATGGGCGAACTGATGAAAGGTCGCATCATCGGTCAGGACGATGCTGTCCAAAAATTAGTAAAAGCAATCCAACGTACACGTGCTGGTTTAAAAGACCCTAAAAAACCTATTGGTTCGTTCATCTTTTTGGGTCCTACAGGTGTGGGTAAGACCGAGCTGGCTAAAGAAGTCGCCCGCTTTATGTTCGATTCGGAGGATTCACTTATTCAGGTTGACATGAGCGAATACATGGAAAAATTTGCCGTATCTCGTCTTGTCGGCGCTCCTCCGGGATATGTCGGTTACGAAGAAGGCGGACAATTGACTGAAAAAGTTCGCCGTAAACCCTATTCTGTTGTATTATTAGATGAAATAGAAAAAGCACACCCGGACGTATTTAATCTGTTACTCCAGGTATTGGACGAAGGTCAGCTAACGGATAGTCTTGGGCGTAAGGTCGATTTCAGAAATACAATCATCATCATGACGTCTAACATCGGTGCACGTCAATTGAAAGACTTCGGTCAGGGTGTCGGTTTCACCACTGTAGCAAAAGAAACACAAGCAGATGCTCATTCCAGAGGTGTTATTGAAACAGCTTTGAAGCGTGCATTCGCTCCGGAATTTTTGAATCGTGTTGATGATGTGATCGTCTTCAATTCATTAACGAAAGATCATATTCTCAAGATTATTGACATCGAATTGAAATCATTGTTCAATCGTATTGAGACGCTTGGTCATACCGTTAACCTAACAGAAAAGGCTAAGGAGTATATTGCTGATAAAGGTTATGACAGCAATTTCGGTGCTCGACCTTTAAAGCGTGCTATCCAAAAGCATCTTGAGGATCCGATTGCTGAGGAGATTTTAAGAGGAGAACTCAAACCCAATGCTGTCATTACAGTGGATTTTGATGATGATAAGAAAGAAATCACGATCAAAGGTCAAAATCCGGAGGATACGGACGACTCCGTCTCTTCAGATATCCGTGAAGAAGGAAATAACGAATAGAATAATCAATAAATACAAAAAGAGACTCTTTTATACAAGGAGTCTCTTTTTGTATTATAAGTGCTCTTTAACTATGGTGCTTTATCTCACCTAAGTGCACCACATCTTTCAAATCATAAGGTGTCTCTTGATAAACGAAATAATTGAGCCAATTGTTAAACAATAAGTTTGCATGGCTTGCCCACCGTACAAGTGGAGGGTTAACCGGGTTGTTACCTTTATAGTAATTTTGTGGTATATTCAATATAAGTCCCTTCTCTACGTCTCTTTGATACTCTTCGTGCAACGTAAGCGGTGCATATTCCGAATGTCCTGTAAGGTAGAACTCACGGCCCCCTCGAGAAGCCACAATGGCCACTCCCGCATCATCGGATTCAGACAAAATAGCGACATCTTCTTTATCTTCTAAATCTGCTCTTCGAATCGTTGTATGTCTGCTATGTGGGATGAAAAACTCATCGTCGAAACCTCTAAACAAGAGATTTCTCCGATCTGTTGCCGTGTGCTTGAATACCCCAAATAACTTCTTTTCCAATGGCACCTTCTCTACGCCGTAGAAATGATAGAGCGCAGCCTGAGAGGCCCAACAAATATATAGCGTGGAAGTGACATGCTTTCTAGCCCAATCAAATATTCTCGTAATTTCGTCCCAATAAGTGACTTCTTCAAACCGAATCATTTCTACCGGTGCACCGGTAATGATCATGCCATCATAAAAATTTTCTTTTATTTCAGAGAACCCCTTATAAAACAACTCCAAATGTTCTTCCGGTGTATTTTTCGGCGTATGGGTCTCCAACCTCAAAAACTCCACCTCCACCTGCAAAGGATTGTTTGAAAGCAGTCTTATAAAATCTGTTTCTGTGGATATTTTAAGGGGCATCAAATTCAGAATAAGCAAGCGCTGTGGACGAATATCTTGTGAATTCGCCCGCAGATCATTCATCACAAAAATATTTTCTTTTTTTAGAAGCTCTATGGCTGGCAGATTATCTGGTATTTTGACTGGCATAACTATTTCCCTTACCCTACTTTAAATTTAGTACAAAAGTAACAAGAATAAACCGAATTATAAAAGCAAGTCCTGAATGTACGTTGTAAGACGGTGTAGTATTCTCACTACATTTTCAAGAATAGACTATTAGATTGATCTGTCAAGGCATGGCTTTTGCATTTTCAGTAGAAAAAACTATACCATGAGAAGAACACCTTATACGACAACTGTTATCATTCTATTAGTAACTTGCGTGGTGGTGCTGATGACCACTTGTAATGGCGTTGTGTAAACACTGATGAATATTTCATTCAGGTCTACCCTACCTAGAACTATTGGCTCCAACCAACGTTTATACGGAGTCTGCAAGAGATGTAGCGTTTTAATAATTGGACATTTGTCCGTCAGATCATTTATTTTATATATTTGCAGGACGGAAAAATAACCGACCTACTCATTATGATCTCTGACAATCTAAGTGTTTCTGACTTTGAAGTTGAGCTCATCAGAAAGATTGCTTCTGGAGATGATAAGGCTTTTAAGAAACTTTATGATAGATACCGGTCAAAAATCTATTCTTTAGCGGTATCCATTTTAAAGAACACTGAAGATAGCGAAGATATCGTGGTTGAGGTATTCACCAGTATATGGGACAATAGGGCAAGTTTGCCTGAGGTAAGTAATCTAGACGCTTTCATTTACACAGTCACCAAAAACAAATCTTTAAACCTATTCAAAAAAAGACATATTCGACACAAAAACAAACAGCAACTTGTCGAGGAGAACTTTTTTGAGCATATTGTCGAAGCCTCAGAGACTACCCTTTATTTTAAAGAAACCCAAAACATCATTATATCCCTGGTGTCCAAACTACCGCATCAACAAAAACAAGTCTTTGATCTCGCAAAATTACAGGGGTATAAAAGAAAAGAAATTGCCAAGGAATTGAATCTTTCAGAAAATACAGTCAGAAATCATTTAAATGCTGCTATAAAAGCGCTAAAAAAAGATTTTGAAACTCGCTACCCACACCTCTTCTCCATACTGTTGTGGATTATTTTAAAATAATATAAAATTCGACTAGTACCATTTTCATTTTAACTTGTCTATCTAAATAAAGCATTATATCAATGGCTGAAGATAGACTACGGTTTTTATTAAAAAAACGAATGAACAATGCGATTAGCCCCGAAGAAGATAAGGAGCTCGAAAGGCTCTTCATTTCGCAGTGGGTTTTGGATGAACCCGCTGAAGTAGACTGGGAACAGTTGTATAGCGCTCGTATCAAACCAAAAAAAGTTGTACGGTTCTCCCGTTACATCTGGGCAGCTGCAGCTGCAGTTATTTTGGCCGTAAGTATTACCCTGGTGCTATTTAACTACCAAGAGCGGGTCGAGAGAACAACAGATGAACAGGTCGCATTGGTACTCGACAAAATACCGGGTGCACAAGAAGGTGCCATTCTCAGAGTCAATGCCGGCAAAGAATTTGAGCTGCGCGAACAGAAGCTTAAGGATGTAGTGGATATCATCAACCAAAATGATTCAGAAACAGTCATCAAGACCTTCACCATCACTACACCAAAAGCTAACAAATACAACTTTACCCTTCCAGATGGTACACAAGTCTGGCTCAATGCCAATAGCCAGATAACGTTCCCTGAACAGTTTGCAGACAACGAACGCCTCATCACAACCAAAGGAGAGGTATACCTTGAAGTAACCAAAAGCACCAAACCATTCATCATCTCCACAAATGGCATCGAAACCAAAGTATTGGGTACTTCCCTGAATATAAACGGATATAACCCTAAGGAGACATTCACTACCTTATTTACTGGAAAAGTAGCCGTAACCAATGGAAACACTTCCATGGAATTAACTCCTGGACAGGCTGTATCCGCGACATTAGATCAGCTACATAAATACAAACCGCACCTCGAAAAGACAATATCCTGGAAAAACAACATCTTCTATTTTGACAATGAAGACATCAGGACCATACTTTCCGAACTAGAGCGCTGGTACGATGTGGAATTTGAATTCGCAGATAGGCTGAACAGTTCGAAACTGTATAGCGGTGTCATAGACCGCAATCTATCCCTTCAGCAAGCACTCGAAATTCTGAATTTCAGTACCTCTTATAAATTAACTATTTCTAATAACAAAACCATTCATGTACAAACAATCCGATAACTAACTATGTTAACCAAACCCATTATTCGAATTGCCGCATTAGGTAAAACGCTTCGCAGAAAGCGAAGTTACCTGCTGTTGCTGTCTTGCATTCTCTTTTACAGTACTTATGCACACACGCAACAAATCAATCTGAATCGTAAAAATGCTACCTTCATCTCTTTATTGAGAGAGATTTCAACGCAATCAAATTACCATTTTTTTTATGAACGTACTCTCGTGGAAAATATTCGTATATCGAATATTCAACTGAAAAATAAAAATATCCATCAAACACTTGCACAGCTACTCGAGGATACGAACCTTAGCTATAAAATTGTAGGAAATACAGTCTCAATAGCTGCTAAAGACAACATCCCGTCGTCTACGGTTTCCAATAATGTCACACAGACACCTATTAAAGGCTTTATTTCGGATAACCAAGGAAACCTGCTTGCCGGGGTTACGGTGACTAATACACGTACCAACAAGAGTACTGCTTCCGAAGAATCAGGCACATTCACGCTTGAAGGACAAGTAGGAGATGTGCTGATTGTAAGTTTTGTGGGGTACAAAAGCCAACGGATAACTTTACAAAGCACTTCGGATATCATAGTTGAGTTACAACAAGAAGAAAATATCTTGGAGGAGGTGGAAGTCGTATCTACCGGATACCAAACAATCAACCGGAAACTTTTTACAGGGTCAGCGACCACTGTACAGATGAAAGACATCAAAATCGAAGGTGTAACAGATGTGAGCCGTATGTTAGAAGGGCGGGTTGCAGGAGTGTCCGTACAAAACGTATCAGGAACTTTCGGTTCAGCGCCCAAATTACGTGTCCGTGGCGCCACGTCTATCACTGGTGACAATAAGCCGTTATGGGTTGTAGATGGAGTTGTTTTAGAAGATGTGGTAAACATTTCAAACGACCAACTTTCAAGTGGAGATGCACTCACGTTGATAGGATCATCTGTAGCGGGTATTAACACGGAGGATATCGAGTCTTTAGAAATATTAAAAGATGCTTCAGCAACTGCAATGTATGGTGCGCGGGCGATGAATGGTGTAGTCGTGATAACTACGAAGAAAGGGAGAATTGGTAAGCCTGCCGTAAACTACTCCGGTAATTATTCGACTTATCTAAAGCCTACATACAACTCTTTCAATATCATGAATTCGGCTGATCAAATGTCGGTGTATTTGGATATGGAACGTAAGGGCCTGTTGAACTTCTCTTCTGTGCTGCGGGACGCCAATGGTGGAGTATTCAATAAGATGTACCAACTTATCGATCAATACGATGAAACATCAGGTAAATATGGATTAAAAAACACACCTGAAGATAAGGCGAACTTTCTAAAACGGTATGCGGCCGCCAACACCGATTGGTTCGATATTTTATTTGATAATTCCTTTGTTCAGGAGCACGCTATTTCTATTTCTTCTGGTACGGAAAATATTCAACATTATTTCTCAGGATCGTACTTTCACGATAATGGATGGACCATCGCAGATAATGTGAAACGGTATACCGCCAATATGCGGTCAGATTACAAGTTCAGCGAAAAGTTGTCCGCGAATGCCATAATTTCGGCATCCATAAGAGATCAGGATGCACCTGGGACACAGGGGCGCTTGAACAGTGCAGTATCCGGAGAGGTATCCAGAGATTTCGATATCAATCCTTACAGTTATGCATTAAACACAAGTCGCACCTTGACGGCCTACGATGAGAGCGGTGATTTGGAGTTTTTTAACAAAGGATTTGCACCATTTAATATTATTCACGAATTGGATGAGAATAAGATCCGAATTAATGTGATGGACATCAAGGGACAGGGAGAAATCGGCTATAAAATATTAAAGAACTTAGACTACAAAGTTCTTGGCTCTTTTCGGTATGTTAAAAATACGAGGGAACACATGGTCACGGAATACTCAAATATGGCTAATGCCTACAGGGCCGACGGAAAAGGTGATGCGCTGATTATTGGTGCGAACAGCTACCTTTATAACGATCCGGATTACCCTAACCAAGGCAAGCAGATTATTCTTCCCGAAGGCGGATTTTATCTCAGGAATAATGATATCATGAAATCTTTCTATGCCAGGCATACGTTGAGTTATCAAAAACAGATGGATAATGTACATCGCATTTCTGCTTTTTTAGGACAAGAAATCCGTTTTGCTGATCGACAAAATGATTATTTTAACGGTTATGGTTACCAATACTACAAAGGGGGGGTAGTATATACAGACTACCGAATCATCAAGCAGTCGGTAGAGAATAATTATAGTTATTTCGGTGTAGGATATGGCTACGACCGGTTTGTCTCTTTTTTTAGTAATGTTAATTACTCTTATGACAACCGATACGTACTTAACTTGACAGGGCGATACGATGGATCAAACCGTATGGGTAAAAGCCGTTCCGCTCGTTACCTTCCCACTTGGACAGTGAGCGGGGCATGGAATATCGACGAAGAATCTTTTATGGAGGATATAGAGGATATCACTTACCTGAAATTGCGAGGTACATACGGGTTAACAGCTAGCATGGGGAATGCAACCAATACGTCGGTAGTCTATCAAAATACATTAACGAAACGTCCGACGCTGGCCGACTCCGAAACTATGATAGAGATCTCGAGTTTAGAAAATTCGGATTTGACATGGGAAAAACAACACGAAGCGAATCTGGGAATAGATCTGGGACTATTTAACAATCGCATCAATGTTAATGTCGATCTTTACAAAAGAAATAGCTTTGACCTGATCAATACGATCGTGACATCTGGCATCGGAGGACAGTCCTCCAAAATTGCCAATTATGCGGATATGGATTCCAAAGGGCTGGAGTTTACCGTTGGAGGAAAAATATATTCGTCCAATACATTTTCTTACCGTACTAATTTGACTTTTGGGTACAATACAAATGAAATACGTAATATGAAATCGACGCCTACCATCTGGACGTTGGTGAGATCGGAAGGTGGGGCAAAGGAAGGTTACCCGGTTAGAGGGTTATATTCTGTAGTCATGACAGGGCTAGATCATCTAACAGGAATTCCTACGTTTATCAATCATGCAGGAGTGGAGAGCCGACAGATCAGTTTAGGAACGGCGAACACATCTTATCTCAAGTATGAGGGCTATGTAGACCCCACCATCACTGGTGGATTTAATAATACGGTTAATTATAAAGGACTGTCGCTGAACATTTTCATTTCCTACCAGACGGGGAATAAAATCAGATTGGACTCCAGGTTTAAAGCAACCTACACAGACTTAGATGCTATGCCTAATGAGTTCAAAGACCGATGGGTGATGCCCGGTGACGAGAGGTACACGAATATACCATCCATTATAAATCCCGAAACACGGAATGAACTTGGCGCAGCCTATCCGTATAATTATTACAACTTTTCGGATGCAAGGGTGGTTGACGGATCTTTCGTTCGTTTGAAAACCATTGCGCTCAACTATACTATTCCGACGAAATTCACGCAGAAGTTGAGGATTAAAAATTCGGCACTAGCATTTAATGCGAACAATATTATGTTGTTATATGCTGATAAAGCGCTAAGGGGACAGGATCCAGAGTTTTTCAATGCGGGAGGTGTTGCGCATCCTATGCCAAAACAATTTACATTAACACTTAAAGTAGGTTTGTAATGAAAAAGTTATTAACACTTATGATCTGCTCGTTTGTTTTAACGAGCTGTGATAAATATCTCGATAAAGATCCTGATTTGAGGACGGATCTTGGGAGTGTAGAGAAAGTGTCAGATTTGCTTACGTCGGCATACACTAACGCCAGTTACTTTAATATGGCAGAAGCTCGAACGGACAATGTGACAAGCATCAAGGAGGTACAGGAATTTAATGCCGTAAACAGCACTGGTTATTATTGGACAGACACTGATGAAGGTTTTCAAGATACGCCCAATTATTTTTGGACGAATACATATAAGGCTATAGCAGCTGCTAATCACGCTTTGCGCGAAATTGCTCAAGCTGGCAAGCCTGAATTGTATAGTGCTCAAAAAGGAGAGGCGCTCATGTGCAGGGCTTACGGACATTTTATGTTGGTTCAGTTTTTTTCCAAGTTCTATGACGAGGCTACTGCATCGACCGATCTAGGGATTCCCTATGTTACCGAGCCCGAAACGACCGTATTTAAAGATTACGAGCGTGGAACAGTAGCTTATGTGTACAATATGATCGAGAAAGATATGCTTGAGGGGCTAGCGTTGATCGATGACGATGTATATGATAAACCCAAATTTCATTTCAATCTCAAAGCGGCCCACGCTTTTGCCGCCCGTTTTTATTTATTTAAAAAGATGTATGAAAAAGTGATCTATCATGCTAATCAAGTGTTGCCTCAAGTTAATGTATCCTCCGTCATGCGGGATCTGAAAGGGAAATATTTTCCTATGGGTGCGCAGGAATACGGTGCTACATATGTTAGTTCCAGTGAAAACGCAAATCTTCTTTTAACTGAGCAGACATCATATTATGCGCGCTTTTATGGAAATCAGCATTATGCGCTTTCGGGCGCGTTAAGAGCGGAGATTTATGACAACGCGGTTGTACCACGCCCTAATGCTTATAAGACTTGGATATTTAACACTTACGTGCATGGTATCAAGAAGTTTAATGAACATTGGGTATCCACCAGTATTAACTCCGCCAACGGTTTGGCGTGGTTTGTGGCTCCGTTGTTTACCACAGAAGAGGCATTGTTCAATCGCGCCGAAGCTTTCGCCAGTAGTAATCAATTTGACTTGGCACTTGCGGATATTAATGAATTTGTGAAAAATCGCGTTATGACCGCATCGTACAATCAAGATTTTGTACTCGACAAAAATCGGCTCAAAGCTTATTTTTATGGAAAAGCGGCGCAGGAAGAAATCTCAGACAATGAGTATAAAGAGGCGATCATTAAAGCCTGCCTCCAATTTAGGCGGATGGAATTTATGTATGAAGGTATCCGTTGGTTTGATATCTTGCGGCATAAATTACCCGTTGAACATGTGACCACAGAGGGTGCTGTAATAAGACTTCCCGTAAATTCACCAAAGCGCATCATACAAATACCTTCCTTTGCTATTGCAAATGGAATTGAACCTAATGAAAGATAATTTTACTATGAGAAAGCTGATTATATTAATTACTCTTTTGACAGCTAGTTTTTTGACCGGTTGCAGGAAAGAAATAGTCGACATCTCCAATATTGATTTCGGGAGTACGATCGAAGGAAATTACGAAATAGATCAATGGCTAAAACAGAATTTTCTGGATCCGTACAATATTGAAGTGATGTACAAATGGAAGGCGTCTGAGCTTTCTACGATAAATGCACTGGTACCGCCCGAAGAGAAACATGTCATCCCAGTAATGGAGATGATCAAAAAGGGGTGGATAGACGTATACAACGGCGTTGGTGGCTCCGATTTTATCAAAAAGCATTCGCCTAAGCAATATTTGCTTGTAGGGAGTGCCGAGTATAACTCTAGTGGAGGGCTGACTACCGGATCGGCGGAAGGGGGAACGAAAATTGTTATATTCCGGATAAATTGGTTTGACCTGAATAATTCGCCGATCATCAAAAGAATGCTGAAAACAGTTCATCACGAATATGTTCATATTCTGAACCAGAAGAAACAGATTCCTGAAAACTTTGAATTGATTTCTCAGGCAAATTATACCTCTAATTTTCATAATTTATCGGACGCACAGGCCAGAGAGCTCGGTTTTCTGACCCCTTACTCGGCCAGTAATCCGAGTGAAGATTTCGCAGAGTTGATCTCTGTTATTCTTACCGAAGGACAAGCTGGGTATGAAGCCATCTTGGCATCGATTGCCAGTCAAGAGGCTGTTGCCGATATCCGGGCAAAGGAGGCTGTGGTCGTAGATTATTACAAGACCTACTGGAATATTGATTTTTATGAATTGATTGCTAAAGTCGAGGATGCTTTTTTCGATATTATGCCGAATGAACTAAATAAGTTTATCGGGACTACCTATAACCATATTTATTTTGACTTCAATGACCCTTCTATGATTGGAGCGCAGGCTCAGCAAGTCATAAATGCCTCAAAGACTGCTTTTCGTGCCCAAGGTCGGCATCTCAACTACGCAACGCTGTATTTTAAAAACGAACAGCCGGATGCGGTCGAGCTTCTGTTCGGTTTCTCGCCAACTGACTTTTCCCAAAGAAGTCAAGGCAGCATCAGCTTTACAGCTGACTATGACAACAAATCCAGCAAACTGACGCTGTCGAATCCAATCGCCCAGGGGGATGATGCTGCGCTAGTGCTAGAAGACCTCAGGCCATTGCTGAATTACTTGACATCTTCTACATTTAGGATGAGGTTTAAGGAAGGAAATGGGCCGGATAGTGGAGATGAAGTCATCGGAGGCATGGTGAATGTGAAAGACTCACGGAGCCATCTGTACGGTCGACTTGATAAACCTGATTTGAATATTTTCCTAGGTTATGGTATTAACAACCTGGACCTGCATCTATTTGACGAAGAAACTTATTGGAGCGGAGCGGCCTTGGAAGCCATTAGAGCTGCCAAATCTGTCGCTATAAAACCGGAGGGCGACGGTGGCGACAATCGTGTATTGGACTATCTGAGATTTGTCATCAACTTTGAAGCCCCAGCGAGTACAAAATTACAGGTAAAATTCTCTACAACAACCCTGACTTCCTACGGTAGACAAGAGAAATCATATGCAGTCGATTTTGACAGGAATGCAAATACCTTGAAGTTTACGTCAAATTCTGCGAATCCAAATCTAGTAAAAAATTCCGTGGCTCGTTTTGAGGAATACCTAACTTCGCGCACATTCAAGGTGGAATTTCTGGAAGGATCGTCTTTTGATACCCCAGGAGATAGTTTTGCTAAGATTTCTAATGTCGATGATGCTACCGATTACTTTATTGCCCAGTTAAATCCATTGCCTCTTCATCTCGCCGTAGGGCGTTCGTTCTACACGTCCAATTTTAGTTCCCAGAATCGTGAGGACGGTTTTTATTTTGGAGAAGCATCGATGGCATTTGAGAATATGAAAGCAAAGTTGCTGGAGAACAACAATTTCATATTTAGTCACTATGTACTAAGGATGGACATGAACACCAATTTGGTCAACTTCACTTTTTATTATAGGAAACCATCCGAACCTGCCCTCTTAAACGGTACTATGACAATGAAGCTTAATTTTGATCGTGTACAGAATAGATTGTCTTTCAGTGATCTGCAATATACGAATCCGAACGCAAGGACTATGCAAGATGCCGCAGGTATATTTCTCGACTATCTTGTAAATAATACCTTCCAGTTTATGTATGAGCCTGGCCATCATTATTACATGGTCCCGACCACAGCCCGCGGTCATTTGGTTGATATAAATAATCCAAATAATTACATGGTTTTAATCTTTTAAGCGATCATGAAAAACACAATCATATTTAACCTTTTACTACTCGGCTTTCTTTCGTCATGCACGAAGGAGTATATTCCTGTACTGGATTCACCTGACCAACGAATTGCCGATACTTTGGAGAAGTATAGCAATATACTGACCGAACCGGATACATACTGGAAACTCTCCTTGAAAACAGGAACTAACGAATTTTATAATTTTCTGTTTCAATTCGACGATAAGCATCGCGTCACGATGCTTGCGGATATCACCCCTAAGTCTGCAACGGTAGTTGCCGAGAGTAGCTATCGGTTGGAGGCACTCCTTCGTCCGACGTTGAACTTCGACACCTATAACTACCTCCACGTGATCCACGACCCCGATCCCAATGTGAATGGCGCTCCGAGTGGAGTAGGATCCATGGCCGATTTTAGTTTCTCCTTGATGGGGGTGAGTAATGATACGATATCACTGTACGGCAATTTTAATAAGAATACAGCCTATCTGGTTAAGGTTAAATCGGATGAAGTGGAAAAAATACGTAATGGTGCGTGGTATGAAACCATGCGCAATTTCGAGTCGTACTATACGCAGGTCAGTTTTCCGTATATTCAGATGGATAACGAGCAACTACTCGTCAATATGGATACTTCGAAAAGAAAAATAATGTTTATCCCTTTTAAGAATCAGATTGCGGGGACTCCTATAGAGACACATTATGCTTATGATATCGACATGTTACGATTTGGCACACCATTTCGCTATAACAACAAAGTATATGTGGGTTTTTGGTACAATAGAGACGATGGACAATTTTATCTGTCGAATGCGGAGAATAGTGTACGTTTAGACAATCAATCCTACTTTGCTATTGATGTGAATACTTTTCTAGGGTTTGGAAAGAATTACACATATATCCAGATCGACAAGTACCGACTACCGTACGGTATATCTTCAGCATTTAACGGTGTATGGGAACAGACAGTCGCAAATCTCAAAAATCAAGGAGACCGGGTCTTCAACTTTGTTAGCTTCAATTTCCGTTCGGCAACGGAACTTCAGATTATTGTCAACTATAGCTCTCCGGATGATGAGGGCAATCCTACCAACATAAATAACAATGCTGCCGATTGTATTTTTAAGCTTACTGTCCAAGGCAACAGTTTCAAACTGGATGAGGGGGAAATGAGTGGTAACTGGCAGGGCCGTGAGAATTCGTTAAAACCGCTACGCGATTACTTTGCGAACCGTACTTTTACCAAGAAATGGGTGGTAAGTACAAACCCTGTTTATAATAAGACTATAATTGGAGCATTTGAAAGAGATGGGGATCCAAATGACTTTGTCTATGGTATAGCCAAGTAAGCGTTTTCCATAGCGTGAGCGCCACATTCATATCGGGTCGACATATTAGTTAAAAAATAAAGCACTTTTTGACTGTCAGCTATTTACAGTTCAAAATATTCTTTATATCTTTGCAGTCCTTTAAATAATTTTAAACGAAGTAAAAAACTAAAAACAGGTAAATGCCTACTATTCAACAATTAGTTAGAAAAGGTAGAGTAGCTCTGGAAGACAAGAGTAAGTCTCCAGCGTTGGATTCATGTCCACAGCGAAGAGGTGTATGTACACGCGTATATACTACTACCCCTAAAAAACCAAACTCAGCAATGCGTAAAGTAGCTCGCGTACGTTTAACGAACGGTAAAGAGGTCAACGCTTACATCCCAGGAGAAGGTCACAATTTACAAGAACACTCGATCGTATTGATCCGCGGTGGTCGTGTGAAAGATTTACCAGGTGTGCGTTACCACATTATTCGTGGAGCACTAGATACTTCAGGTGTAGCAGGTCGTAACCAACGTCGTTCTAAATACGGAACGAAACGTCCTAAACCAGGACAAGCAGCTGCTGCTCCAGCAAAAGGTAAAAAGAAATAATTAAACGGAGGAAAGAAAAATGAGAAAATCAAAACCAAAAAAGAGAATCATTTTACCTGATCCAAAGTTTAACGACATTCAGGTAACACGTTTCGTAAACAATATGATGGTAGATGGCAAAAAATCTATCGCTTACTCTATTTTTTACGATGCAGTAGAATTAGTAGAACAAAAGACACAAGAGAACGGTTTAGAAGCTTGGAAGAAAGCTTTAAACAACGTGATGCCTGCCGTAGAGGTTAAATCTCGTCGTGTTGGTGGTGCCAACTTTCAAGTTCCTATGGAAGTACGCCCAGAGCGTAAAATTGCTTTAGGTATGAAATGGTTAATCTCTTATGCCCGTAAACGTGGTGAAAAAACCATGTTCGAAAAATTGGCAGGAGAAATCATTTCCGCGTCTAAAGGGGAAGGTGCTGCAGTAAAGAAAAAAGAGGATACGCACAAAATGGCAGAAGCCAACAAAGCGTTCTCGCATTTCAGATTCTAATTTTGAATATAACGATTCAAATATGATTACACCGACTTTAGATAATAGAATAATTTCGTTATCAAAGTCGGTGTATTTTTTTTCAAAAACACTGCATTAAAACATAGCCCTCAGGCTACAAAATAATATGGCAAAAGATTTAAATTTAGTAAGAAATATCGGTATCGCTGCTCACATCGATGCCGGTAAAACGACAACTACAGAGCGTATCTTATTTTACTCTGGTGTAAACCACAAGCTAGGAGAAACTCACGAGGGTTCTGCTACGACAGACTGGATGGCACAAGAGCAAGAACGTGGTATCACAATTACCTCTGCAGCTGTTACGGTGTTTTGGAATTACCGGAACAAAAGATATCAAGTAAACGTAATTGACACTCCTGGACACGTTGACTTTACCGTAGAGGTAAATCGTTCATTGCGTGTACTAGACGGACTGGTTTTCTTGTTTTCAGCCGTAGATGGTGTTGAACCGCAATCAGAAACCAACTGGCGTCTGGCTGATGGATACAAAGTACCTCGTATTGGTTTCGTGAATAAAATGGACCGTTCGGGTGCTGACTTCTTGAAAGTTGTAAAACAGGTAAAAGAAATGTTAGGCTCTGATGCTGTGGCATTACAATTGCCTATCGGCGCTGAAGATGATTTCACAGGCGTAGTTGACTTGATCAACAACCGTGGGATGGTATGGAACGAAGATGATAAAGGCATGACCTTTACGGAAGTTCCTATTCCTGAAGATATGTTGGAAGAAGTCGCTGAATATCGTGAGAAATTATTAGAAGCAGTAGCTTCTTATGATGAGTCCTTGATGGAGAAATTCTTCGATGACCCTAACTCATTAACAGAGCGCGAAATACTAGACGCTTTACGTAAAGCTGTATTGGACAATGCTATCGTTCCTATGGTTTGTGGTTCATCTTTCAAAAATAAAGGTGTACAAACTATGCTTGACTTAGTCATGGAACTATTGCCTTCTCCATTAGATATTGAAGCTGTTAACGGTATTAACCCTAACACTGGTGCAGAAGTATCTCGTCAGCCCTCTGAGTCTGAGCCTTTCGCTGCATTAGGTTTCAAAATTGCAACTGACCCATTCGTAGGTCGTTTGTGTTTTGTACGGGCATATTCTGGCGTCTTAGAAGCCGGTTCTTATGTGCTGAACACACGTTCAGGAAACAAAGAACGTATCTCTCGTATCTTCCAAATGCATGCGAACAAACAAAACCCAATCGAAAGAATCGGTGCGGGTGACATTGGCGCGGTAGTAGGTTTCAAAGATATCAAGACAGGTGATACACTATGTGATGAGAAGCACCCTATCGTTCTTGAATCAATGAATTTCCCTGAGCCGGTTATCGGTTTAGCAATTGAGCCTAAAACACAAGCGGATGTTGATAAATTGGGTATAGGCCTAAGCAAATTAGCTGAAGAAGATCCTACGTTTGTAGTAAAAACCGACGAAGAGACTGGTCAAACAGTAATTTCAGGCATGGGTGAGCTTCACTTAGACATCTTGATCGACCGTTTAAAACGTGAATTCAAGGTTGAAGTAAATCAAGGAGCTCCTCAAGTAGCTTACAAAGAGTCTATCAAAGGCACTACGGAACACCGTGAGGTTTACAAAAAACAATCAGGAGGTCGTGGTAAGTTTGCAGACATTAAAGTTGTCGTATCTCCAATTGATGAAGATTACGATACCACCAAATCCGCTCTTCAATTTATAAACGAAATTGTGGGAGGTTCTATTCCGAAAGAATACATTCCTTCTGTTCAAAAAGGCTTTGAAGCTTCTTTGAATAATGGTGTATTGGCAGGATATCCTCTTTCGGGCATGAAAGTTCGTTTGATCGATGGTTCTTTCCACGCAGTGGATTCAGACTCATTGTCTTTCGAATTAGCTGCTAAGATGGCTTATCGTAATGCGGTACCTAAATGTCAACCGGTATTGATGGAACCCATCATGAAAGTTGAGGTATTGACACCAGAAGAAAACATGGGTGACGTCATGGGTGACTTAAACCGTCGCCGTGGTCAGATGCAAGGTCTTGACAGCCGTAATGGTGTGCAAGTTATTAAAGCAATCGTTCCACTATCGGAGATGTTTGGCTATGTAACTCAATTACGTACAATTACATCAGGACGTGCAACATCCACTATGGAGTTTGATCACTATACGGAAGCTCCTCGCAATATACAAGATGAGGTAATTGCCAAATCCAAAGGCAAAGTTAAATCATCAATAGAAGATTAATTAACATAAATTGGCCGTTGGTTATAAATAGCTCTAATCAACGGCCGTTATTCAAACAAATAATATAATGAGCCAAAGAATTCGAATTAAATTGAAATCTTACGATTACAATCTAGTTGACAAGTCAGCTGAAAAAATCGTGAAAACCGTAAAACCTACAGGTGCAGTTGTTAGTGGACCTATCCCATTGCCTACGCAGAAGAAAATCTATACGGTATTACGTTCACCACACGTCAACAAAAAAGCACGTGAACAATTCCAGCTTTGTTCTTACAAGAGATTGTTGGACATCTATTCATCAAACTCGAAAACTGTTGATGCATTGATGAAGTTAGAATTACCTTCAGGTGTTGAAGTTGAGATCAAAGTGTGATAAGAGTTCAACTTTTTCAAAACAAAACAGGGCCTTTTCAATTGAAAAGGCCCTGTTTTGTTTTACTACAACGTTACTTTCTCTTTCTTCCACGCAATTGGTCAGTTTTATTTGTACCTTTGTGCGCATTTCCCCACTATGAAGCCAAAAAACTGACTCTGTGATGAAGAAATTATGGCGGTACTGTAAATTATTAGAATCTATAGGTATCCATTCCGATATATCCTATTTAGACAGCAAAAAAATCCGAATGCTGAATCTAATAGCATGGACCTGTATTCCGTTTCCTTTATTCTTCTCTTTTATAAACTGGCAGGAGGGCAGACACCTTTTAGCAATGATTAATATATCAAATTCTATCGCTTCTCTTTCTGTATTAATACTCCATTATCAACATCGTTACACCAGCGCAAGGTTCGTTTTAACTTTCGGTAATTTTATATTTTTCTTTCTTGGAGGATTCTTTTTCGACAATGGAGGCGAATACCTCTTATTAAGTGTCCTAATCGTTGTTCTGTTGGTATATGATAAGAAATGGATCCAGATAAGTTCAGGTATTGTTATACTTCTAGCTATGTTTTGGGTAGCTTTCTATCCCAGCCCAATATTTTTGGAACAACAGGTTCCCATGTCCCGCGTCATATTTAATTTTGTTGGACCCGTATCATTTATTATTGTTGTCGTAGTCTTTTTTAAGAACATTCAACTTAGCTATCAGGATAAAATCGAGGAGCAGCATACAAAACTCAAAGAGATGAATAATGCCATGGAAAATATTTTTTCCATCATTGCTCACGATATCCGGAGTCCTCTAGCGTCTGTGCAAGATATGCTCTCCTTATTTCAGGAAGACATCATCACCGAGCAAACAATGAAAGAGAACGTCTATATGATCAAAAATAGGATATCACATCTCAATGAGGCCTTAGACAACTTACTCAAATGGAGCTCACGAAATATCCATGGTATTAAAGCACAGCGGGGCGATGTCTCCATTGCTACCATCATGCAGGAAGTGTTTCAACTTTTGGCGCCACAAGCCAATCAAAAAAAAATTACCTTTAAAAAAGAACTCGATAAAAATCTGATGGCCCATGTGGACCGCGATCAAATCACGATGGTTTTCCGTAATATTATTAGCAATGCTATAAAGTATAGCTTTTTTGGAGAAAGCATTTTTATTTCCGCAAAAGAGGTGCAGGGGAAGGCCATCATCGAAATTAAAGACAAAGGGATAGGAATAACACAAGACAGACTTAATCAGTTATTCAGCAGTCTCCAAATTCCAACTTGTGGAACAAACGGTGAACGAGGCAGCGGTTTAGGGCTATTACTTTGTAAAGAATTATTGCATCAAAATGGCGGAGATTTTAGTATTGAAAGCAAATTGCATATGGGATCGACTTTCACTATTTCTCTACCGATAAAAACGAGCTCTAAACCATAACATAACACGATATTCACCTTCAATCACACCCATCCGGACCACAAGACGCACCTTCATTATTATCGACTACCTTTAACACTGAGGAACTCTTCCATTCCTCCATAGATTGCAACAATGTTCGTTCAAACAATTCTTGAGGTTGGGCACCTGAGATAGCATACTTACGATCATAGACAAAAAAAGGCACACCCTTGACGCCCACTTGCTTCGCTTCATGAATATCCATTTTTACCTCATCGTCCAGTTCGCCGGTTTTCACGATATTTTCAAACTGTCCTCTATCCAAGCCCTGGCTCTCCGCAATTTCTTTCAGGACGTCCATATCATCGATGTTTTTTCCTTCCGTAAAATAACTCTTAAATAAAAGCTCCTCTACCTCTTGTTGCTTACCCGACCGTTTCGCAAAATGAGCAAGTATATGTGCCTTAAAAGAATTGGCAACTACCGCTCTATCCAAATTATACACCAAACCTTCCTGTTCGGCTATTTCAGTGACTTGGTCATTTAGCTGCCTAGCTTGTTCGAGCGGCATTCCCTTATGTATAGCCAGATAATCATCTATGGTTATCGAAGTATCTGTCTTCAATCCCGGATTCAATTGATAACTTTTCCACTCTATTTCGATCAGATCCTTGTTGGGGAAAGCCTGTAGGGACTTCTCCAGTTTTCGCTTGCCGATATAACAAAAAGGACACATTACATCACTCCACACCTCTATTTTCATCTTTTCCATCGCATATATTAATGTTTCAACACAAAGTTAGCAATTAGAAGACACCCAAGCGTATTCTCTCTTATTTTTGACACTTCATTTATAAACAAAGAAAGGGTAGCTTTTTTGAAAACCACCCTTTCCTATAAACTAAGAATACGCTTAGAATTTAAATGTCAACCCAAACTGTGCTGTATTGAAGAAATTATCAAATACATTGATGTTTGCATTGAATGAAGACACCGCTTTCGCACCGTCTACATCTTCTTTAGCAGAAGCATAAGATAGCACATCACCAAATGCGAAGTTCACAGCGATTTTATCCGTCAAAAAGTAGTTTACACCCACTCCAGCATTTACTCCAAAACCATTCACTGCAGGATCTTTAACAGCAGGATCTGAACCTACTTTTTCATCACCTGTTATGCTAGCATAACCCACACCGACTTCAGTATATGTTTTGAAACGGGAACCAAGTTCTAAGAAATAGTAACGACCAAATACACCTGCAGCGAAGATTTTATCTGTCTCCACTGTCTTTCCAGCTACTGGGTTCGTTGTTTCTTTATTTTGTCCAAAGCCCAATTCAACCCCTACAGCAATCTTGTCTGTTACAAAATAGCCTGCTTTTGGATTAAATTGAAATGCAGACACTTTGCTGTCGTCATTCTTGTTATTCACAGTTGAACCTTGCAAATTACCTTCAACGATAAAATTTCCTTTGTCAAAACCAAATTCTTGTGCATTTGATACGAATGCTAACCCTGCTACTGCAGTCACGGTAAGTAATAATTTTTTCATACTCTTTTTTATTTATTTGTTTAAAACTCCCCAAAACTAACCTTTTAAAACAAAAAGTCAAAAGTTAAAATATCATAGAAAAGTCAATAAAATATAGCCACGTTTATTCATCCTGATAATCAATAGATTACTTCCTAACTTTTAACATCATAAAAAATAAACTAGACTATTTCACTTAATAACAGATTTGCATATATTAGCGAGAACGAATGAGTAAACAATTCATCATATTTGGCATAACGTTCAGTCTGGCTTTTATTTTACTGTACCAGCTAGGGAATTCGCTTCCTGCGATTGTTCTTCCTACAACCGAACAACAGGAAGAATCATCCAGCAGAACACAAGAAGAAAGTGAAAATGAGCGGCAACTTGAAGAGCAGACGCTTCTTGCACAAATGTATGCTCCTGTATTTGTATGTGATTCTATTTCCTCCTACTTCCTCGGAAATACACTTATTCCCGACACTTTTCCCATTCCTTTGCACGAACCGCCTCCAAACAGTTGCTCCTAAAGATTTTAAGGACAGAGGTATCTGCTGCCGACATCTTAAACGTGCAGCAATATTCTTATGATATCAATTTTATTAAAAACAAGAAGGATGAAAAATATTTTACGCGGGACAGCTATGGCATTTCTTATGCTCATTGGTCTGTCAAAAACGAATGCTCAACAGCTGAACGAACAAGAACTAAAAGTTAATATACAAGATATTCGTAATTCTATAGAACAACTTAAGCAGTTGACTCCCGTAACATTTGATTACGACATACAGAAATTCAGCAAACTCAATCTGCCTCAGGGCAACCAATATGGCTTTTTAGCAAGTGAGGTCAAAAGTTTATTACCTGGCATTACCAGAGAATCATCGCAAGTCTACTCACCCGGCAAGAACACTACAAAAGTGGCGAAATATGATAGCGTAAATTCCGAAAGCCTAATTCCTTTATTAGTTGCGGCTATTAAGGAACAGCAGCAGCAAATAGAATCTCTACAAAAAGAATTAGATGCATTAAAAGAAAAGGAATAGTCTATATCAAGAATAAAGGTACTTAGTTCTATCGTTTATGATAGTCTAAGTACCTTCATATCATCCTTATTAGAAATACAAGGATACAGCCCAACTAACTAAAAAGCATACACCAATGCTACAGACACTTGCGAAGCACTTTTCGTCGCCCCCCCATCTTTTTTGAAAAATACAGGTTGGCTATTGTTGTCCAATCGCACTTCAGGTATTAAGGTTAAACCGCCGTGCTTCAGATTGGCTGATAGTGTCAAACTTGTAAATGCTTCGCCCTCTATACCTTCAACATCCTTTATCTTAAAATATTCACCCCTCAAACCTACCCCAATATTTTCCGAAATATTATATTTAGGATAAAGAGCGACTCCATTATACCCGCCTTCAGTGGCAAACGTATAATCCGCTGCATTCAAGCCCAACGAAAATTTTGAGGATATATCGTAACCTGCAACTAAATCCACTAAGGTACCCGAGGTATAGTCATCCGCTCCTCCAGCTGCTGTGCCTGTCAAAAAATTCAGATATGCGCTAAGGCCTTCTATAGGTGACACCGATAATTGTGCACCAACATGCGATACGCCATTCAAATCTTGATAGACATTCCAATCGTTGAACAATCCGGCCATTAATGACACTTTATCTGAAAAGGAATAGGTCGCCTTTATACCTGCATTTTGAAAAGGTCCTGCCCCAAATAGGTACGAAGTTGAATAATGGAAATTAGCTGCAGGAGAAATCACTTCATAACCTATAAAAGTCCCCATATATCCGGCAGTCATATTAAACTTATCCGTAAAATCATACGAAGCATATAGATTTTGAATATGAAAAGAATTTGAATTGTCGGTTTCATCGCCCGTAGGTATCGTCAGATATTGTCCGCGGGGACCAAATGACAACTCCCCTACAAAAGTGGCTTTGCCTGTTACTTTTTTCACACCAAGAGCCAACATCCCTAGTGAAATGGAGTTCTGGTCATTTGCAAAAAAGGTATTGATATTCTGCTGCTCTGCAAAATCATATTTCCAATATGCATCCGCATAACCGGATATTTCCAAAGAAGAGGAAGATTCTTGGCTATAAACCAAAAAACAAAACAAGAAGAGATTAAAAAAGACTAATAGACAAGATTTCATAACGGTTTTTATTTAAAATTTACACTAAACAATTAAAGAACTGTATTTTAAAATGCAAAAAATGAAAATATAATCAAAAAAATCTAAAAACAACACAACAATAAACAACAAAACCAATAATAAACTATACAATCACCATACAAACAATAAAATACAATACAATTGTAATAATAATTTTATTAAAAACAACAAAAAATATAATTTTATATACAAAAAATGCAAGTTTTACCATATTTTGTTGGTTAATTTGAATTTTTTATCAAAAAAAATTATGAAAATAAAAAAATAAATACCAATATTTGTACACAACAACAAAACAACAACTAAAAACAATAACATTTTGTTTAACTAACTCAAAAAAAAATGAAAAAAGCATTACCTTTTGGCCTATTACTGCTTGTAGTCTTAATAGGTTTGATAGTTCCAGCTACAGTAACTACCACTGTGACGGACGTAACACTGGATACAGGCGACACAGCCTGGCTATTAATGTCTGCCGCACTCGTCCTTTTGATGACCCCTGGACTAGCTTTCTTTTATGGAGGAATGGTTAGAAAGAAAAATGTCATATCAACGATGTTACAGAGTTTTGTCTGCATGGGACTGATCACTATTATCTGGGTAGTCTTTGGTTTCAGCCTAGCTTTTGGAGACGATATCGGTGGTATCATCGGTAGCCCATCTACTTTCTTTATGATGAAAGGTATGTTAGGCAACAATGCTTGGTCCGCTCTGCCGACGATCCCCATTGCCTTATTTGCCATGTTTCAGCTCAAATTTGCCGTCATCACACCTGCGCTAATAACAGGCGCATTTGCTGAACGTATAAAGTTCAATGCGTATCTCATATTTATTACCTTATTTGTTATTCTTATCTATGCTCCACTAGCTCATGCCACATGGCACCCAGAGGGTGTTTTAGCTGAAATGGGTGTTTTAGACTTTGCGGGGGGCACAGTAGTCCATATGTCAGCTGGATGGGCTGCCTTAGCTTCCGCGCTCTATTTAGGCAAAAGAAAAGAACAAACGCATACTCCAGCACGCATTAGCTATGTTATTCTTGGTACCGGCTTGCTATGGTTCGGATGGTTTGGCTTCAATGCGGGATCTGCCGGTGGTGCGAATGAATTAGCAGCTTCTGCTTTTGCTACAACAACTACCGCCTCGGCTGCCGCTGCTATAGCTTGGATCTTTTTCGACATTCTTAAAGGGCAAAAACCGTCAGCCATGGGCGCGTGTATAGGTGCTGTAGTAGGTTTAGTCGCTATTACACCGGCAGCAGGTTTTGTCACTATCCCTCACTCATTGGTCATCGGCGTGGTTGCCGCGGTCATCAGCAATTTAGTGGTAATATGGCGAACAAAAAAAGGCATCGATGACACTTTGGATGTATTTCCTTGCCATGGTGTTGGTGGAATGGTCGGCATGCTCCTAACCGCTGTCTTTGCGCACAGCAGTGTCAACTCTGCCGTCACAACGAATGGTCTTTTCTTCGGAGAGACTGGCTTATTCACTGCGCATCTCATTGCTCTTGTAGGTGCATCAGCCTTCGCATTTTTCGGATCCCTTCTACTCCTCAAGGTTACTGATCTAATTACTCCATTACGTGTCACCGAGCAAGAGGAGATTATGGGCTTGGATGTCAGCCAACATAACGAAGAGCTATAACTATATATTCTCTTAATAGCTAAAATCAAAAGAGGAGCCATCTTTTTGGCTCCTCTTTTGATTTTAATCTGAGGCTGCCCTTCTACTGGATTCTAGTTTACCTTTATATACCCTAAAGATGTTAGAAATTTCACCGCTTCATCTACCGTCTCATTATAATACTTTTTATCCCTTTTGGGACTATAGTTAAAAAACCCATGGCTTTGCCCTTCGTATAAGATCAAATCACAGCGACTGCCAATTTCTTGCATTTTTTGCTGATATTGTTTTGCGGTCTCTACAGGTATTAGCTTATCGTTAGTCCCCAAAAAGACGATAGTAGGTGCAGCCCCCTTTTTAATATTATGGAATGGGGATATTTCTGTATATCGTTCGTTAAACCGTTCATAGCCGTAGTTTCCCGGCCCGTTATTAAATACTGGGTTAAACAATACCAGCGCATTCGGTCTCGGGCTTACTGCAATATTATCCGTAACTTCATCTATTTGTGTCAGGTCTGATGCAGCAGCAACATGTCCACCTGCTGGATATACCATTTAAACTGTCCCCTCTTCACCACTTCAAAGTGTCCCCTCAGAGTTGAGGTTTGAAAAGAACAAAAAGTTGTTGTGCAGATCGGTTCCTTAGACGGATATTTTTTGTCCGG
>PJTQ01000336.1_pt1 | contig 35436 bp, 36 predicted proteins | sample 1512231 | NCBI WGS metagenome assembly PJTQ01 (sample SAMN08177688, study PRJNA422409) | Soil metagenome, whole genome shotgun sequencing project. | isolation source: Soil (3) enriched on wood chips | place: USA: Madison | collected 2015-01-15 | reverse complement strand
CCCCCTCTTCACCTCTCCCTCGGGGGAGAGGTCGGCGCGCAGCGCCGGGTGAGGGGGCCTTGGGGGCGTGCCTTTGCCGGCCATTGAAAAACCAAAGAGGTGGGGCTGTTAACGCACGGGCGTTAGGCTTTTTCCGGTGATTCGAGGATGGCGCGCGGGATGCGGGGGATGAACCGCTGGATGGCGGCTGGGCTGGTGGCGGCGGCATGCGCCGCGCCCGTGCCCCTGCTCGCGCAGTCCGAACCCGGCGCCGGCGGCGGGGCGCCCGACTGGATCCGCCAGTCGGCCAGCGACAGCCAGACGGCGCTGGCCGAGCTCGAGGCCTCGCTCGGGCTCAGCGCCGAGCACACGGCCCAGCTCAAGGCCGAGATCGAGGCGATGAAGGGCGATCGCGACAAGCAGAACGCCGCCCTGATCGCCGCCACCGAGCGCGTCAAGCGCGCCGAGGCGGATGTCGCCGCCGTCGAGGAGACGATCGGCGAGCTGATCGTGCAGGAGCTCGATACCCGCGGCCGGCTCGACGGTGCCGACGCCTCGATCTCCAACGTGCTGGCCGCGCTCGAGCGCATCTCGCGCAATCCGCCGCCGGCGCTGGTCGTCGATGCCTCCGACGCGCTCGGCTCGGCCCGCGGCGCCATGCTGATCGGCGCCATCCTGCCGCAGCTGCGGGCGCGCGCCGACAAGGTGATGGCCGATCTCGCCCATCTCAACGAGATCAAGGCCGCCGCCGAGGCCGAAGAGGAGACGCTGCGCGCCAATTTCAGCGTGCTCGAGGAGGAGCAGCTGCGCATCGCGACGCTGATCGCGGCGCGCAAGTCGAACGAAGAGACGATGACCGCCGCGCTCGCCGCCGAGGAGGCGGAAGCGGCGCTGATGGCCGAAAAGGCCGCCGGCCTCAAGCAGCTCATCGCCGATCTCGGCAAGCGCGCCGACGCGGTGGCGGCGGCCGCCGCCGCGACCAGCCTCGCCAATGCCGGCGCCAGCACGCCGCGGCTCGATTCCGACACGGTGCTGATGGCGCTCGCCAACCCCGCCCGCACCGAGCCCGCCGTGCCCTTCGCGGCGGCGCGGGGCTTTCTCAATTTCCCCGTGTCGGGCGTCAATGTGACGAATTTCGGCGACGGCGACGGCTTCGGCGGCATCTCGCGCGGCCTGTCGGTGGTGACCCGCGCTCAAGCACCTGTGATGGCGCCCGCCGATGGCTGGGTGATCTATCGCGGCGACTACCTCAATTACGGCCAAATCGTCATCCTTGATGTGGGCCAGGAGCATACGATCCTGCTTGCCGGCCTGGCCCAGATCGACGTCGACGCCGGCGCCTTCGTGCGCATGGGCGAGCGCGTCGGCACGATGGGGACGCGCACCATCGGGCTGACGGCGGCGAGCGGTGCTGGTGCTTCGAGACCGACCCTTTATATTGAGATGCGAAACAAGAATGCGCCCATCGACCCGACCGGCTGGTGGGCCGCTCCCGCCAACCCGACCCAGAGTGGATAGGCCCTCATGCGTCTGACTCCCATGCACGCAGCGCTCGCCGCGCTTTTGCTCCTTGCGCCTGCCGTGCCCTTCGTTCTGGCGCAGGACGGGGGCGCGCCCCCCGCCGTCGAGGCCCCCGCGGACGACGCCCCCGACCTCGAGGCGCCCGATGTCGAGGCGCCGAAGAGCGATCCGGCGACCGAGCCGACGCCCGCCGACGAGCGCCCCGGCCCGGCCAACGGCCGGCAGCCGCGCAGCGAGCAGGAAATCTACCGCAACCTCAATTTCTTCGGCGAGGTGTTCGACCGCATCCGCAAGGAATATGTCGACGCCCCCGACGAGCAGGAGCTGATCCGCGCCGCCATCAACGGCATGCTGACCTCGCTCGACCCGCATTCGAACTATCTCGACCCCTCGAGCTTCGCCGACGTGCAGGAGGACACCTCCGGCCAGTTCGGCGGCCTCGGCATCGAGGTGACGATGGAGGACGGCGTCATCAAGGTCGTCTCGCCCATCGACGACACCCCGGCCCAGCGCGCCGGCATCCTCGCCAACGACTTCATCGTCGAGCTCGACGGCAAGTCGGTGCAGGGCCTGTCGATCGACGAGGCCGTGGCCAAGATGAAGGGCGCCGTCGGCACCAAGATCAAGCTCACGGTGATCCGCGAGGGCGCCACCGAGCCGCTCTATTTCGAGCTCACCCGCGATATCATCTCGCAGCGCGTGACGCGCTGGTCGATGGAGGGCGACGTCGCCGTGATCCGGCTGGCGCGCTTCACCGAGCAGGCCTATCCGGGGCTGCAGAAGGCCATCAAGGACATCTACGAGGAGCGCCAGGGCGTCGCCCCCAAGGGCATCATCCTCGACCTGCGCAACAATCCGGGCGGGCTGGTGGACCAGGCCGTCTATGTCGCCGACGCCTTCCTCAAGCAGGGCGCGGTGGTGCTGACGCGCGGCCGCAACGATTCCGAGAGCGCCCGCTACAGCGCCCGCCCCGACGACCTCGACGCCAAGACCGCCGAGGTGCCGCTGATCGTGCTGATCAATGGCGGCTCGGCCTCGGCGGCCGAGATCGTCGCCGGCGCGCTGCAGGACCACAAGCGCGCGACGCTGCTCGGCACGCGTTCGTTCGGCAAGGGCAGCGTGCAGTCGATCATCCATCTGGGCGCCGATGGCGGCATCCGGCTCACCACCGCCCGCTACTTCACGCCCAACAACCGCTCCATCCAGGCGGCCGGCATCCACCCCGACATCGTCGTGCGCGAGAACGTGCCCGAAGAGCTGATGGGCCGGGACGAGATTCTCGGCGAGGCGGGGCTGTCCGGCCAGATCGGCGGCGGCACCGAGGACGAGGCGACCACCGGCTCGTCGGTCTATGTGCCGGCCGACAAGGCCGAGGACACCCAGCTGCAATATGCCATCGGGCTGATCGAGGGCACCGAGACCGACCCGGCCTTTCCGCCCAGGGCGGAGGGCTGAACGGGCGCCATGTGCTATCGCTTCGGACGACGGGAAGGGGCGGTGATTCGCCCCGGGGCGGACTGACGCGATGGCCGACGATCTGAGCGCACCTCTGGGCCGCAAGCCGAAGCCGGCGCGCCCGGCCTGGCGCCGGCCGGGCCACCTGCCGCTGGCGCGGATCGGCTTCGGCGTCGTGGCGCTGGTGCTGCTGGGCGTCGGCGCCCGCATCCTGCTCGCCGACGACCCCCTGGGCGGGCGCCCCGTCGCCGAGATCGACCTCACCGCGCATGGCGCCAACACCGTCGCCGACACGGTGAGCCTCGGGCTGCCGGCGACCATCACCGCCGGCCCCGAAATCCCGGGCGGGCCGGGCGTCACCATCGTCGGCGACGACGTGCCCGCCGGCACGCCCGACGCCATCGGCCCCGCCGGCGCCACCCCGGACGGGCTGCTGCCCGAGCTGCTCGAGGACACCGACAAGGGCGCCATCCCGCGCAAGGCGGCGAGCGGCGAGACCCCGTTCGAGGCCTATGCGCGGCCCTCGCTGACCCCCGCCACCGCCGGTGCGAAGGTGCTCGTCGCCATCGTCGTCACCGGGCTCGGGCTCAACGAGACCAGCACCGCCGCCGCCATCGAGGCGCTGCCCGAGACGGTGACGCTGGCCTTCGCGCCCTATGGCGCGACGCTCGCGCGCGCCGTCGCCACGGCCCGCGCCGGCGGCCACGAGATCCTGCTGCAGGTGCCGCTCGAGCCCTTCGACTATCCCGAGAGCGACCCCGGCCCCGACACGCTGCTGACCGGCCAGGCGCCGCGCGACAATCTGCAGAAGCTGTTTGCCGTCATGGCCCGCTTCGGCGGCTATGTCGGGCTGATGAACCATATGGGCGCGCGCTTCACCGCCTCGGCCACCGATTTCGCGCCGATCATGGAAGAGCTCGGCGCGCGCGGGCTCGGCTATCTCGACGACGGCAGCTCGAACCGCTCGGTCGCCCCCCAGCTCGCCGCGGCCAATGGCGTCGCCTTCGCCCGCGCCGACACGGTGCTCGACCAGACCCCGGCGCGCGCCGCCATCCTCGACGCGCTGGCCGCGCTGGTCGCCCGCGCCGGCGAGGACGGGCAGGCCATCGGCGTCATCTCGGCGCTGCCGGTCTCGGTGCAGACCCTCGCCGAATGGGCCCGCACGCTCGACGACAGGGTGGTCATCGTTCCCGTCAGTGCCCTGATGAAAGCGCCCGCATGACCCGTCCCGACCGCACCGCGCTGCCCTATCGCGACTGCGTCGGCATCGCCGTGTTCAACCCGCAGGGGCTGGTCTTCATCGGCCGGCGCAAGCCCGAGGGCGACCCCGAATCCTCGGCCGAGCTGGGCGCCCCCTGGCAGATGCCGCAGGGCGGCATCGACAAGGGCGAGGCGCCCGCCGCCGCCGCCCGGCGCGAACTCTACGAGGAGACCTCGATCCGCTCGGTCAGCCTCGTCGCCGAGGCACCCGGCTGGATCTACTACGACCTGCCCGACGCAGCGCTCGGCATCGCCCTCAAGGGCAGATATCGCGGCCAGCGCCAGCGCTGGTTCGCCTACAGCTTCACCGGCGACGAGGCCGAGATCGACGTTCTGGCGCCCGGCGACGGCAGCGCCCCCGCCGAGTTCGACAGCTGGCGCTGGGAACGGCTCGAGGCCACCCCGGACCTCATCGTGCCGTTCAAGAAGGACGCCTATCGCGAGGTCGTCGCCGCCTTCCGCGACGTGCCGCGCCGGCTGGCGGGCGCATGAAGACCATCGGCCTCATCGGCGGCATGAGCTGGGAATCGACGGCGCATTATTACGCCATCCTCAACCGCGAGACGGCGCGCCGGCTGGGCGGCCTGCACTCGGCGCCGCTCGTCGTCCACTCGCTCGATTTCGCCCCCATCGAGGCGCTGCAGCGCGACGACGACTGGGACGCGGCGGGCCGCCTGCTCGCCGAGGCGGCACGCGGGCTCGAGGCGGCGGGCTGCGGCGTCGTCGGCCTTGCGGCCAACACCATGCATATCTGCGCCCCCGCCATCGTCGCCTCGCTCGGCGTGCCCTTCCTCCACATCGCGGCGCCCACCGCCGCCGCCCTCATCGCCGACGGCATCGGCCGGGTCGGCCTGCTCGGCACGCGCTTCACTCTCGAAAAGCGGTTCTATATCGAGAGGCTCGAGCAGGCCGGGCTCGAGGTGCTGGTGCCCGATATCGGCATCACCAACCTCAACGGCATCATCTACGAGGAACTCTGCCGCGGCATCGTGCGCGAGGAGTCGCGGCGCGTCTATGTCGAGGCCATCGCCCGCCTCGCCGCCCGCGGCGCCGACGCGGTGATCCTCGGCTGCACCGAACTGGCCATGCTGGTCGACGACGCCGTCAGCCCGCTGCCCACCTACGACACCGCCGACCTGCACGCCAAAGCCCTGGTCGCGGCGGCGCTGGAGTAGGCCGTTGCCCGACGGGGAGGGGACGGGGCCGCGGCGTCGAAGACTTCGATGCTACGGGTCGAGCAAAGCCGTCGCGTCTATCTCAACTTTCATGTCGCGAAGGAGGCTCGCGCCGACAGTTGTGCGTGTCGGAAAGGTGCTGCCGAAAAACGCGCGATACGCCGCGTCCATCTCGTCGACGTCGGCAAGCGACGCCAGGAAAACGCGACAATTGACAATGTGGGTGCGATCGCCTCCGGCCTCGCGCAGGATGCGTTCGATGTTCTCGAGGCAGATGCGCGTTTCGTCACCGGTGGTGCCGACGATACGATGGCCGTCGCGAATTGCCCCCTGTCCCGAGACGAAGACCGTTCCGTTGCTCCCCGCAATGCCGGGCGTATAGGGGCGGCTCGGCTTCGTGCCGGCCGGCACGAGGGATCTGCCAAGCGGGCGGTCCGGCCCCGGCACGGCAACGTAGACGGCCTGGAAGCCCTGCTCGGCATGGACGATCTTGGGGCCGTAGGGGGCATCGAAGCAAACGGCGGAGCCTTGGACGACATCAAGCGTTTCTCCGGCGATTTCGATCTTCGCCCGGCCGTGGGTAACCACCCAGACCTGATGGTTCTGCATGGTATTGGCGGACTCGAGCCGACCTGTGTAACGCCAGCTGCCGACCGTGACGCGTCCGTCGCGCGTCTTCAGCGTTTCGGCAGCTTCTTCGTAGGTGTCGGGACCGGCATAGCCGGCGCCGAGCGGCGCGTGAGCGAAGGTCCAACTCGTGCGGTGCGCGTGCATATCTGTCTCCTGATCATGCGATGGTCGCGCCGCCGTCTATCCGGTAATCGGCGCCGGTAATGAAGGCGGGGGCGTCGAGGAGCAAGTACTCGACGAGCGCCGCGACTTCGTCCGGCGCTGCGGCACGACCGAGCGGGTTGAGTCCGGCGGCGCTCTCTCGCGTAAGAGGGTATTCGCGCAGTGCCGTTTCGCTCGCGACATAGCCCGGCGAGACGGAGTTGACGGAAATTCCGTGCGGGGCGAGCTCGACGGCGGCCGCCCGGCTGAGACCGACAATGGCCGCCTTCGTCGCCGCGTAGCCCGTTGCGCCAGCGCCGCCGCGATGCGCAGCGGCGCTCGCCATGTTGACGATGCGCCCGCCGCGGCCCGCCCGAACAAGCGCAGCGGCGACGTGGTGCATGAGACGGAATGGCGCCAGCAGATTGGTGGTGACCAGTTCAGAAAAGTGCGCATCCGCACTGTCGGCAATGAGGTCGTGTTCGGCGGCGCGCCCGGCCCGGGCCGCATTGTTGACGAGGAGATCCGGCGCTTCGCCGCCTCGCATGATGGCGGCGAGCGTCGCGGCGAGCGCACCCTCGGCGTCAAGGTCGACGGCATAGCTCGTCACTCCGCGCCCGATAGCCGTGCGCAAGTCGAGACTGTGGACGATCACGCCGCGAGCAACGAGCCGTGCGCAGATGGCGGCGCCGATGCCGGCCGCGCCCCCCGTGACGATGGCCGTGTGACGATCGCTCATGTGGCCGCGGCGACCTCGATCGCCTCCCTCGTCAGCGCCAGATCGGCGGCATCCATCTGCGTGAGTTCGTAAAACGCGACCTCGTCGACACCGAGGGCCGCAATGAGCCGCAGCTTCTCGCGCATGTCCGCGATGCTGTCGCAATCGGGCGGCGTTGCCCGGAGGGCGACGGTCAACGACGAAGCCGGTACCCCAGCGTCGAGATAGGCCTCGATATGCTCTGCCAGGTCACGGGGGGACCGGAAATAGGCCAGCGCCAGCATGCGGCTGGTGGCGGTGGCAATCGCCGAGGGGTCGATACCGGCGGCCGCGTGGATATCGGCGATACGGCGCCGGCCCGGCTCTCCGGTGCGAAAGGCTGCGCCAGCAATTGCCGGCTGATCGGCGAACATGGTGTCCATCTGCGGTGCCGCGGCGCGGATGGCGCTGAGCAACTCCAGAACGCGCTGGCGGCGAAGGGCCGGCACGATCGCCAAAGATGTCCCCGTCCGATGCCCAACCGTGTCCCCGACGTCCTGGCGGATCGTCGCCGCGAACTGTTCCGGCTCAACACCTGCCGCGGCATAGCGTGCGCAACAGGCCTTGCAGAAACAGAGCTCCAGCTGGCTCATCACCGTTTCCGGCAACCGCGACAGATCGCGCTCATGAGCGCCGCCGTGTGGCAGCAGGGGGTAGTGACAGCCCTCCAGGACGAGGCGAGCGAAGCCATGCGCAGCGATGTCGCGCGCATGAGCCTCGAGGTATTGCATCGAGGCAGGCGATGACGGGCAGAGCCAGGACGATTGGCGGGTGCCGAAGGCATCGACCACAGTAGAGAGGTCGGGCTCGCATGCGCTGGCGAGGTCGTCGCGATGCAAACCAACGGTCCAGGCGTCGACGGCAATGTCGGCGTCCGCGGCGTTCGCCATGACGGCGGCGAGATGGCTATCGCCGCATGGCCGCGGCGCGAGGCCCGGCGGATAGACCGCATGCATCGGCACGGCGCTTACGCCACCGCGTTCGCGCCGAAGCGGGCGGGCACTGGAGAGCGGCGCATGGCAAGCCCAGTCGTGATAGAGGACGTTGACGATAAGGCGCCTTAGGCCGCTTGTGCGGAACGCGCCGAGGTCGAGCCTGGCGGCAATATCGTCGGGATGGCAAAATAGCCCCACCTCCATTATTAGATCGCCTGTCCCGGCGCTTCTTCCGCGCCGTCGATCATGGCCGCAAGTCTGCGTACGACTTCGCTGGCGAAGGCCTTGCCATCTTCGGCCGACCAGGCGGCGGGATTGCCTGAAATACCCGTCGAGCCGAGACGCTGTAACGCTGTTCTTCCAACGGCCGGCCCAACAGGTTCATAGTCGACATCGGCAGTCCGGCCGACGAGGTCGGGAAACATGGCGGCGACCAGTCCGGTCTCGGCCTGTCCGGCATGGCCCATCGAGCCAGCATCGGCCGCGAACATGGTGCGGGCGAGGTCACTCGCAATGTCCCAGTAGCAAAGTGCATGCACACTGAACTGGCGCGAGGACATGCTGAGCGAAGCGGTCGTGCAGACGCCGCGGTTGCCGCCGTGTCCGTTGATGATGAAGAAATCCCGGCCACCCGCCAGCTCCACCGAGGCAGCGATATCTCGCAGCACGCAGTGCAGCGTCTCGGCCTCGAGCGTGATGGTTGCACCCCAGTGCCGGTGATAGCCCGAGAGGCCAAAGGCCAGGGCGGGAAGAACGAGCACGTCACGTACGGCGTCTCCGGCAACCCGCTCAACGATCCGTTCGGCGAGGAGCACGTCGGTACCGGTGGGGAGGTGCGGGCCATGTTGCTCCACGGCGCCGAGCGGCAGCATCACCGCCGCGCCGTTCCGCAACAGGTCGTCGACTTCGACGCGATTGAGCCTTGCCCAGTGATGAAGCGTCACGATGGCCGATCCTGCTCGCCGCGCTGTGCCGCCCGCCAGGAGTCGTAATCCCTGCGGCGCGATGGCTGCAGGGGATACAAGTCTGCGATCGGCTCACCCGCGCGGACACGTTCAAGCGCAAACGCCTCCACATCCTCCTGCTTCGCCGCGCTCTCGGCCACCTCGTCAACGGCCGCGGCGGGGATGACGACAACGCCTTCGTCGTCGCCGACCAGAACGTCGCCGGGAATCACGAGCACACCGGCGCAGCCGACAGGAACCTGGAGATCCACCGGCCAATGGGCAACCGAAGAGGTCGTCGCATGCACGCCGCGCGAGTAGACGGGCATGGCAACCGTATCGAACAGATTGCTGTCGCGAAGACATCCATCGGTGACGAGTCCGCCGGCACCGCGTACCGCCATCCGCGTGGCGATGATGTGGCCAAACGAAGCGGCGCCGGTCTCGCTGCGCGCGTCGACCACCAGGACGGCATCGGGCGGCACGCTCTCGACAGCAATGCGCTGCAGGTTGCGCGCATTGTCATATTCGACTTCGAAGCCGACATCTTCGCGGCTTGGCGCGTAGCGCAGCGTGTAGGCACGTCCAACCATGCGCCGACCCGGCACGCTCGGCTTCAGACCGGCGAGGAATGTCTGGCGAAACCCGAGCTTGAGCAGCTGCGACGTCAGCGTGGCCGTACTGATGCGCTGAAGTCGCTCGCGCGTGCGTGCAGGGATTTCGGCTGCCGACACGGCCGCACTGAATTCATTCGGCATAGGTTTTCGTCTCCAATCTCGTCTCAAGCCGCGTAAGCAGGCCCGCGAGCGCCCGCTCGATATGGCGCCGCATGTGGTCGGCCGCGGCAGCGGCCTCGCCAGCCCGGACAGCGGCGAGAATGGCGCGATGTTCGGCCGCCTCGCCCTGCCATGTCTCTTCGTGCCGCCAGCCATGGGTCGCCACCAGCGCCGTCTGGTCCTGAAGCTGCGCCAGGACCCGCAGGAGGATCGGATTGCCGCTTGCGATTGCCAGGGCCTGATGGAACTCGCGATTGTACGACGCCAGCAACTCGCAGTTGCGTCGGTCGCCGATCGCCTCCGCCTGGTCCAGCGCCCGCGCCGCGTCGTCCAATGCTTCGCGCACGGCGGCAGAATCGCTTGCCGTCCGTTGCGCGGCGAGCCGCGCCGCCTCCGGCTCCAGCATCATGCGGACCGCATAGACATGCTCGGCAAACAGGGGATCCACGCGCCGCACGGCCGCACCCTTGTATGGCGAGACCTCGACGAGCCCCATTGCGACAAGGGTCTTGATGGCTTCGCGCACCGGCGTTTTCGAGACGCCGAGCACGGCGGCGAGATCGCGCTCGATCAGCGGGCTACCCGGAAGCAGCTCCCCCTTGAGAATCGCCCGCCTCAATTCGTCGACGACGAGTTCGGCGCGCGCGCGCAGCGCGCCGAGAGGCCGAACGCCTGTTTCAGACTGGCCGATCAATCCGGCACCTTCTTTCCGCCTTAACGCCACATGCGGTCTTGCTGACCGGCACGACTTGGAATATGGTGCATGGTATACCAGATCGCATACGCCATTCAAGGGAGCGAGGAGAACATGGGTAAATTGTTCACAGCACATCCATCAGGAGTGTCCCGACGCTCCCTGCTGGTCGGTACGGGCGTTCTCGGGGCGAGCCTCGCCGTTGGTGGATGGCCGCAAGTCAGTCTCGCGCAGGAGGCGCCGAAGCGCGGCGGTATCGCTCGTGTGGCCCTGTCCGCTTTCAATCCGCGGTCCACGCTCGACCCGGCGATCGCCACGTCGGATTTCGATCTGATCGCGGGCGGCCTGCTGTATGACAACCTCATCAAGCTCGACACCTCCTTCGCGCCGCAACCGGCGCTGGCCGAAAACTGGGAAGCCGATGCGGCCGCGCAGCACTGGACCTTCCATTTGCGCCCGGGCGTCACGTTTCACGACGGCGCCGAACTGACTTCGGCCGATGTGGTCGCCACGATTCAGCGTGTGCTCGATCCCGCGACAGGCTCGTCGGCGCAATCGGGCCTGGCCCAGAACGTCGCTGCAGAAGACGTCACCGCGCCCGACGCCCATACGGTCGAGTTTGCATTGAAGGCGCCGAACGCCTTCTTCCACGTGGTCCTTGGCGGATTCAATCTGCGGATAACCAAGGCCGGCCAGACACCGAGCAATGAGTCGGCGGTTGGAACCGGTCCGTTTGTGCTGCGCCGCTTCGTGCCTGGCGAGGTTCTCAGCGTCGTGCGCAACGAGAACTATTGGGGCGACGACGGTCCCTATCTCGACGGCGTCGAAATTCTCGCTATCGCCGAGGAGGCCGCCAAACTCCAGGCCGTGTTGTCGGGCGACGTGGATCTGGCCGATTCGATCGGGGTGACGTCCGTGCGGCAGATCGAGGCGAGTAGCGACGCGCAGGTCTACCGCCTCAAGAACGCAGCGATGAACGTCATTGCGGTGCAACAATCCGTCGCGCCGTACGACCAGCTCGCCGTGCGTCAGGCGCTAAAGCATGCGATCGATCGCGAGGCTCTGGTAAATGTCGTTCTACAGGGACAGGGCTCACCTGGCGCCGACATTCCCTTCGCCTCCGACGACGCTCTCTTCCCGTCGGGCTTCGCCGGTCTGACCTACGATCCCGAGAAGGCGAAGTCGTTGCTTGCTGGGGCAGGACTCTCCGATCTGGAGGTGGTGCTCTACACCAGCGACGCAGCGGCCTTCATGAGCGCAACATCGGTGGCCGTGCAGGACATGATGTCGGCGTCCGGCATTCGCATGCGTCTCGAGAGCATTCCGGCCAGCACCTACTTCGCTGATATCTGGATGAAGAAGCCGATGTTCTCATCGTTCTGGCTGCGCCAGCACCCGGATACGCTGATCTCGCTTGCCTGCGAATCGACCGGCTCGTGGAACGAGGCACAGTTTGCCGACGCCCGGTTCGACGATCTCGTCCGACAGGCTCGCCAGACGGCCGATGTTGCACAGCAGCGCACGATCTATGCCGAGGCTATGCCTATTCTTGCCGAGAATTCAGGTTGGATCGTGCCGCAATGGAGTGATCGCATGTGGCCCGCCAAGTCGCGCCTCAAGGGTGTACGGCTCGATTTCATCAACAATGCCGATCTGGCCGGGGCATGGCTCGAATAGGTGCCCGCTGGCGCGCAGCGGCGCGGCGCGGCGATACATGGTATCGCCGTGTCGCCACCTCGCTGGTCTGGGCGGTGGCGACGCTTCTCCTGGTTTCCCTCGTCACCTTCCTTGCCACCAACCTCACCGGCGCCGATGCGGCCCATGCTGCTCTCGGCCGCTTGGTCACGCCCGAGCAGATCGAGCTGTTCCGGCAGCAGCAGGGCCTCGATGAGCCGATATACTGGCGCTACTTCGTCTGGCTCGGCAATGCGCTAGGGGGCAATTGGGGGATATCGCTGCAGGCCAAGGTGGATGTCGGCTCGCTCATCGCCGAACGAGCGACGCGCTCCGTGCTGCTGGCCTCGACGGCGCTGGTGATCGCGGTGCCGATCGCTTTCATCCTCGGTTCGGTCGCCGCCGTTCGTCCAGGCGGCCGGGCCGACAGCGTGATCTCGACGACGGCGCTGTTGGTCATCGGCCTGCCCGAATTCGTGGTCGGTCTCGGCGTCATGTATCTTTTCGCCGTCTGGCTGAGAATCCTGCCGCCCAATAGCACGGGAATGACCTCTGCCGACGTTGTCGTGCAGCTCAAGGCCTTCATCCTGCCGACGCTCACGCTGACGCTCTTGCTCATCCCCTATATCCTGCGGATGGTTCGCTCGTCGTTCCGCGAGACAATCGCCACGCCCTACGTGCAGGCGGCCATCGCGCGCGGCGTGTCGACGCCACGGCTGCTTGCGGTGCATGTTCTTCCCAATACGCTCGGACCGGTCATCAACGTCGTTGCGCTCAGCCTCGCCGAAGTCCTTGCGGGGGTGGCGGTGATCGAGACGGTCTTCGGCCTTCCCGGCCTCGGCCAGCTTACGGTGTTCGCGGTCGCAACCGTCGACTATCCCGTGATCCAGGCCTGCGTCATGATCGCCGCCTGCGGCTTCGTGGTGGTAAACCTTACTGCCGATGCGTTGATCGTGCTCAGCAATCCGCGGCTCCGTCGCGAGGCGCTCAAGTGAGCGCAGCCGGTGTCATGAGGCGGCGCCCGATGGGAACACTCGGGCGCCTGTTCCGTCGGCCGCAAGCGCTTGTCGGCCTGGTCATGAGTGTCGCGGTGATCGGCCTATTGCTGTTGGGTCCGCTCATAGCACCCTATGCGCCAACCAAGATCGGCGCCGGTCCGCCGGCAATCGGCGCCGGCGCGGCGCATTGGCTCGGGACCGATGATCTCGGGCGCGACGTATGGAGCCGATTCCTCACCGGCGGGCTCGGTATCGTCATCGTTCCCGTCGCCGCGGTCATGCTCGCCTTTCTGGTCGGGGGGACCGCCGGCGCGCTTGCCGCTTTTCGTGGCGGTCTCCTCGATCGCGTCGTTACGGCCATCGTTGGGCTCCTCTTGCCCATCCCTTCGCTGTTGGTGGCTCTGCTGCTGATCTCGTATTTCGGCGCCGGCGTTGAAACGCTCATCGTTGTCGTCGGGCTCGTATTTGCACCACGCATCGCTCGCATCGTGCGTGGCGCGGTGCAGGCTATTCGCGGCTACGAGTTCATCACCTACGCGGAAATGATCGGCGTGCCGACCAGCAAGATGCTTCGACACGAAGTGCTGCCGAACATTGCCGGACCCCTCCTCGTCGAGTTTGGCATCCGACTCAATTTCGCGGTGGTGTTCGTGGCGGCGCTGAATTTCCTCGGGCTTGCAGCCCAGCCGCCGTCGTCCACCTGGGGCCTGATGATCGCCGAGGGACGGAATCTCCTGCCCATCAACCCGCTGATTGCGTTGGTGCCGGCGGTCGCGCTCGCGATCATGGTCATCGGCCTCAACCTCGTAACCGATGCGTTGGCCAGCATCGTTGGAGGGGAGCAGAGCCGATGAGCGCAACGCCCGTCCTGGAACTCGACGACCTTGCCGTTTCCTACCGTTCGAACGGCGTCGTTACCGACATCGTCGAGGGCGTGTCGTTCACGCTCGGCGCCGGCGAGGTTCTCGGTTTGGCGGGCGAGTCGGGCAGTGGCAAGAGTACCGTCGCGCGCGCCGCGATGGGCTGGCTCGCCGCCAATGCGTTCGTTCCGAAAGGCGATGTACGGTTCCTCGGGCGCTCGCTTCTTGCCCTGCCCAGAGCCGAGTTGCGCGGCCTGTGGGGGCGTGAACTCGCCTATATTCCGCAGGAGGTATCGAGCGGGCTCAATCCCTCACGCCGCATCGGCGCGCAGTTGACGGAGGTTCTCGCGCTGCATACGAGCGTGCCCGCTTCGCAGCGCATGGAGGTCGCCGCGGACGCGCTGAAGGCCGTCGGTATCGACGTGAAGGGCGGCGCGTTGCAGCGCTATCCCTTCGAGTTCAGCGGTGGCCAGCAGCAACGCATCACCATTGCCATGGCGACGCTGTGCAAGCCCAAGGTGCTGATCCTGGACGAGCCGACGACCGGTATCGATGCAACGCTGCGGCGCGAGACGCTCGCCGTGCTCCGACAATTGCTCGACGACACCGGCATGGCAGCGATCTACATCTCGCACGATCTCGCCGAGGTCGCCGATATTTCGGGCCGACTCGGCATCTTCTATGCGGGACGCCTGATGGAACTCGGTCCGGCAGCGGACGTGTTCGAGCATCCGCATCATCCCTACACGCGTGCGCTCCGCCGCTCGGTTGCGACGCTTAGGGCCGATCGGCTGGTTACGGGCATCGTGGGAACGCCACCCGGTACGCTGATCCGTGACCGTTGCAGCTTCTTCGATCGCTGCCCGCATGCAGAGGAGATCTGCCACAAGCCCATTCCCTTCGTGGCGGCGGGCGATCGCCGGCTCCGCTGCGTGCGGCCGGAAGCGATGGACGCGCCCCTGGCCGGCAGTCAGTTGCCGGCCGTGCCGGAGGCGCCCCCACGGCACGACGTGCTTCTGTCGGCAAGCTCCATCGCTTGCGGGTACGGACACGCCGGCCCGATGGTCCTTCAGGACATCTCGTTCGATGTGCTGGCGGGTGAACTCGTGGGGCTCGTCGGCGAAAGCGGCAGCGGAAAGTCCACCATGCTGCGGGCCATTGCCGGCCTGCATCCGCCGAGTGGCGGAACCATCGCCTATGAGGGCGCTGCTCTCGCTCCGCACTGGCGAGACCGCAGCCTCGAGCAGCGCCGGCGTGTGCAACTCGTCTTCCAGAACCCGGAACGCTCGCTGAATCCTCGCCGCACCATCGGGCAGATCATCGACGATGCCGTCGCTCTGTTCGAGCCGCAATCGCCGACCACCCGACGCGAGACCGTACAGACGCTGCTCGAGCGCGTGAGATTGCCGGCAGCACTCACCTTTCGCTATCCGCATCAGCTGTCCGGCGGCGAAAAGCAGCGTGTGGCCATCGCGCGTGCTTTTGCGGCCAGTCCGAGGCTTCTTCTGTGCGATGAAATCGTCTCGGCGCTCGACGTCTCCGTCCAGGCCGTCGTCATGCGGTTGATCCGCGACTACGTCGCCGATACCGGCGCAGCTGCGATCTTCGTGTCGCACGACCTGCCCGTGGTGCGAATGATGAGCGCCAAGGTGCTGGTCCTCGATAAGGGGATCGTCTGCGAGGCCGGTCCGACCGAACAGGTCTTCGGCTCACCGCGGCACAGGTATACCCAGACCCTGCTCGCCTCGCTGCCCCGGTTCGTCGCGACGGGCAATTTCGCACCGACCGAGCCGCATCAACTGCACGACTAGCGATGCGGACAGAGGCGGGCGGGTCAGCCGCGTCCGATGAACGGCATGGTGGTGGCCATGACGGTCATGAACTGCACATTCGCTTCAAGGGGAAGGCTCGCCATGTAGGCGACGGCGCTCGCCACATGCGCGGCGCTGATCGTCGGTTCGGCGCGGATCGATCCGTCGGCCTGGACGATCCCCGCTGCGATGTCACTCGCCATGTCCGTCGAGGCATTGCCGATATCGATCTGGCCGCAAGCGATGCGATGCGCCCGCCCATCCAGCGACAGCGATCGTGTGATGCCGGTCACGGCGTGCTTGGATGCCGTATAGGCAATTGCGTTGGGCCGGGGGACATGCGCGGATACCGATCCGTTGTTGATGATGCGCCCACCCTGCGGGTTCTGGCGCCGCATCAGTGCAAAGGCGCCGCGTGCGATGAGGAAGACGCCGGTGACATTGGTGTCGATCACGCGCCGCCAGTCCTCGACCGCGCATGCGTCGGGTGCTGCGGAAAGGCTGATGCCGGCATTGTTGAACACCACGTCGAGCCGGCCCCACCGATCCTCGACAGCAGCGAAAAGCGTGTCGACCGCCACAGGGTTCGTAACGTCGCAGGGCATCGGCGTTGCCTGCCCGACTGCCAGATTCGATGCCGTTTCCTCGAGCCTGTCGCGGCGGCGTCCAACCAGCAATACGTGGTAGCCATCTTCGGCAAGCCGCTGCGCCGTCACCCGGCCGATGCCGCCGCCGGCCCCTGTCACGATCGCGACCTTCTCCAATCCGGTTCTCCTGTTCCACTGATCCTAGAGCACGCTGGTGATGCCACCGTCGACATAGATTGTCTGGCCGGTCATGAAGCTCGCCGCGTCCGAGGCAAGAAAGACCGCCGCGCCCGCAAGCTCAGACGGGTTTCCCCAGCGCCCGAGCGGCGTCCGTGTCTCGAGCCAGGCAGAAAATCCCGCATCTCTGACGAGAGCCTCGTTGAGCTCGGTGCGGAAATAGCCTGGCCCGATGGCGTTGACTCGAATGCCGTACTTGCCCCACTCGGCCGCCATCGCCTTGGTGAACATCTTGACGGCGCCCTTCGCGGCGGCATAGGGCGCGATTGAAGGCCGGGCCAGTTCGCTCTGCACCGAGGCGACATTGATGATCGCCCCGCTGCGCCGCGCGATCATGCCGGTCGCTACCGCCCGGCTGACCATGAAGACGCCATCGAGGTTGATGCGCATCAGTTCGCGCCAGTTCTCGTCGGTGAAGCTTTCGAGGGGCGCGCGCCGCTGGATACCCGCATTGTTGACGAGAATATCAATGGTTCCCCCGAGCCGCGCCAAGGCCGCTGCGACGTCGGTGCTGTCGCCGACGTCGAAAACACTGAACTCGACCGTCAGCCCCTCTTCGCGCAGCTGTGCAGCGGCGCTCTCAAGCGTCTCGCCGTCACGGCCGTTAAGCACGACCGTCGCCCCCGCGCTGCCAAGGGCACGCGCGAACGTGAGACCAAGGCCCCGCGACGAGCCGGTGACCAGGGCCCGGCGGCCCTGCAGGTTGAAGAGACGTGCCAGGGCGTTATTGGAAGGCAAGCTGCACCTTTATTGACTGGCTCTTGTCAGCCGCGAGCCGAAACGCTCCGTCGGCGTCCGCGGCGGGTATCACGGCGCTGAGCAGGGGACGCACGTCGATCCGGCCATCGGCGATGAGCTCGACAGCGTGTGCGAATTCGGACGCGAAGCGGAAGCTGCCGCGCAGCGAAATCTCCTTGCCGACAACCGTCGAAACCTGCATCTCTGCAGCGCCACCTTGCCCCACCAGCACGATTGTACCGCGCGGCCGGGTCGCCCGCAGCGCCGTTGCAATCGTCTGAGGCTGGCCGGCCGCTTCGAACACGACGTCGAAATAGCCCTTCTCGGCCTCGCAGGCCGCGAGCGCCTCGGGATGCGTGGCGACGTTGACGGAGCGGTCGGCGCCCAGCATGTCGGCGGACAGAAGCGGTTTATCGAGTATGTCGGTGACCATCACTTCCCCAGCCCCGGCGAAGCGCACCGCCAGCAGGAGCAGCAGGCCGATCGGGCCGGCGCCCATGATCAGCACGCGCGCATCCCGGACCGGCGCCTGCGCAACCGCGTGGAGGCACACCGCCAGCGGCTCGGCGAAGGCCGCCATGGCCGGATCGACGCCGTCGGGCATAGCGACGGCATTGGCAGCGTCGCAGACGACATACTCGGCGAAGCCCCCCTGCACATGCGGCATGCGCATGGCGCTTCCGAGGAACCGCATGTCGAGGCAATGAATGGGCAGACCTTGTCGGCAATAGGAGCACTTGCCGCACGGCGTCGACGGATTGACGGCGACCAGAGTTCCGATTGGCGGGCCAGCCGTGCCGGCCCCAAGCGCGACGACGCGGCCCGCGATCTCATGGCCGAGGATCATCGGTTGGCGCAGACGGACCGTCCCGAAGCCGCCATGCCTGTAATAATGCAGGTCGGAGCCGCAGATTCCGCCCTGGTGGATCGCCACCAGCACCTGTCCCGGTGCCGGCTCCGGAACCGGACGCTCTTCGACCCGAAGATCTCCCGGAGCGTGGAGAACGACAGCCCTCATGGTTGGCCTCCGGGCATCAATGACTGATCTGACTGAGAAACGCCTTCGTGCGCGCTTCCTGCGGAGTGTCGAAGAAGGTTGCCGGCTCCGCCATCTCCACGATCTCACCCATGTCCATGAAGATGACACGGTCGGCGACCTGCCGCGCGAATCCCATTTCATGTGTCACGCACATCATGGTCATGCCCTCGCTTGCCAGATCGATCATGGTATCGAGCACTTCCTTGACCATTTCCGGATCGAGCGCGGACGTGGGTTCGTCGAACAGCATGATCTTGGGATTCATGCACAGTGCACGGGCGATGGCCACGCGCTGCTGCTGCCCACCCGAAAGTTGCGCAGGATACTTTTCCGCCTGCTCGGAAATGTGTACCCGGGCCAGAAATTTCCGCGCTGTCTCCTCCGCCTGCGCACGGCGTAGCCCCCGTACCTTCATCGGCGCGAGCGTGCAGTTCTCCAACACCGTCATATGCGGGAAGAGGTTGAACTGCTGGAACACCATGCCGATTTCCTTGCGGGCCGCTTCGACGAATCTGGCGCCGGCCGTCACCTCGAGGCCGTCCACCACGATCCTGCCGCTGCGGATTGCCTCGAGTCCGTTGATGCAGCGGATCAGCGTCGACTTGCCCGAGCCGGAGGGGCCGCAGACCACTATCCTCTCGCCAGATGCGACCGTCAGATTGACGTCCCTGAGCGCGTGGAAGTCTCCGTAGTATTTTTCGACCTTCTCCATGATCACCGCCGGTCCCCCGGCGTCGTCCTTACGTGTCATGCTTTGCTCCGAAATCGTTTCGCTGTCGCGGCATCCGTTCCATCAGCGCTTCGCCGCGCTCGCATAGCGAGCTTCGAGGCGGCGCGCATAGAGCGACAGCGGCCAGCACAGCGCAAAAAAGATGAGGGTCACCAGCCCGTAAGCCTGAAGGGGCGCAAAGGTCGTGTTGTTGACGATCTGCCCCGCGCGCATCAGCTCGACGAAGCCGATGATCGAAGCCAGCGACGTACCCTTGATCAGTTGCACAAGAAAGCCCACCGTCGGCGCCACCGCGATGCGGGCGGCCTGCGGCAACACCACCGACTTCATGCGATCGAAATAGGACAGGCCCAGCGCCCACGATGCCTCGCTCTGGCCGGCTGGTACTGCCTCCACGCAGCCGCGCCAGATTTCGCCGAGAAAGCCCGCCGCATGGACGGTCAGCGCCAGCGCCGCGGCGAACCAAGGGCTGATCCCGAAGCCGAGCAGCTGCAGGCCGAAATAGGAAAGGAAGATCTGCATGAGCAGGGGCGTGCCCTGGCAGACCCTGATGAAGACGATCATTGCGACACGCAATACGCGTTTGTCGGATACACGCGCCAGCGTCACGAACAAGCCGAGCACCATCCCGCCGACGAAGGCGACGCTCGAAAGTGCGATCGTCCAGACCACCGCCGAGACAATGAACAGCGAGTCGCTCAGGCCGAATGTATGAAACATGCCACCTCCCTAGCGCGCGAGAGGATAATTGAAGGCGAGACGTTCGATCACGCGGAACAGGCCCGAAAACCCCAACGACAGCACCAAGTAGATGCCCGTTACCACGAGATAGACCTCGAAGGCGGTGAAGGATGCCATCTGAATGTCATTGCCCGCTGCCGCGAGATCCGTGGCCGAAATCACCGAAACCACCGCGCTCGACAGCATGAGGTAAATGAACTGGCTGGTGAGGGCGGGGTAGATGGTGCGCAGCGCCGGCTTGAAAATTACGTAGCGCAGGATCTGCAACGGCTTGAGGCCGAGTGCCAGCCCTGCCTCGGCCTGCCCCTTTCCGACTGAGCCAATGCCCGCCCGGATGATCTCCGTGGCAAATGCGCCCACATTGATCACCATGGCGGTGAGCGCCGCCTGGTTTGGCGCCAAGCGCAGGCCGAATTGCGGCAGAGCGAAATAAACGAAGTAGATTTGTGCAAGGAACGGCGTGTTGCGGATCAGCTCGACATAGAAATCGATCACCCAGCGCACGGGTCGCGGCCCGGACGTCTTGAGCACCGCGCACACCACGGCAACCACCAGGCCGATGATCATGGCCGTGAAAGACAGCGAGATCGTGACCCAGGCGCCCCCAAGCAGATGCGTGAAATTCGCAAAAACCGGCTCGAACTGCAGCTGATAGTTCATGGTCCTCGCTTTCGGCTGCCTGCGTGCCGATGAACCTGCTGGCTCCCCCAAGGACGCCGGAGTTCCCTTATTTGCGGCAACTTACAGTGCGCGGCCGGGCAATCAAATTATCCGTTCGGCACCCCCCACGCCGCGTATGACGTTGACGGGGTGCCGAAGGCACTCCTCCAGCCAACACCTTTGACGAAGAGGGGCATCTCGAAATTATGCTTTTCTCTGCAGGCATGCAGAATAACGTCTTGTCCGAAAAGATGCATTGCCGGAACACGTGGAGGCAGTGGCGTGGCGTCGTATGACAGGAACGCCATCCTACGGTGTTGCGCCATAGCTTGCCCCGATCGTCTTGAGCGAATGGCGACGCTCATGGCGAGCTGAGAGAGCCATAGCCAGAGAAGGTAGAGAAGTGTCCACCAAGCGACCCGTGGCGATTGTGTTTGATACGTTTGGTTCCGTCGTCGACTGGCGTGGAACGTTGATTGCCGAAATGACCGCGCTTGGTCACGAGCGCGGCATCGCCGGCGACTGGGCCGGCGTAGCCGATGCATGGCGCGTCGGCTACCACGAGATGCTCGACGAAGTAACGGCCGGCAAGCGGCAATGGCAAAAGCTTGACATCATCCATCGCGAGCTGCTCGAGCGCGCCCTCGAAGCGAAGGGTGTCACAGGCTTCAGCGAGGCGGACTTGCAGCACCTGAATCTCGGCTGGCATCGCCTCAAGCCCTGGCCGGATGCGGTTTCGGGTATCAACCGGCTCAAGACGAAATATATCGTCGGCTCGCTCTCCAACGGCAATGTCCGGCTGCTGACCGACATGGCCAAGGGCGCCGACCTCGCCTGGGATGTCGTTTTAGGCTCCGACATCTTCCAGCGATTCAAGCCACATCCCGATACCTATCTCGGGGCCGCTCGCCTGCTCGACCTCGAACCCGGCGAACTCATGCTTGCCTCGGCCCACAACGGCGACCTCGCCCACGCGCGCAAGAACGGCTTGATGACCGCCTTCTTTCTGCGTCCGACCGAATACGGTCCGGACCAGACGATCGACCTCACCGCCGAGCAGGAGTGGGACGTGATCGCCGACGACATGGAAGACATGGCGGCGAAGCTTGATACCTGAGCCGCAGAACGTGGCGCGGGACGTTCAGTCCGGGGTTGCAACCCCTCACCAAAGGAGGAAGACATCATGACCAAGTTGAATTTCTGGAAGAGGCCGCTGGCGGTCCTCACGCTTGCCGGCCTTGTGGTCGGCGGCGCATCGGCGTCGGCGATGGCTCAGTCCATCGCCGAGATCGAGAGCCGTGGCACGATCCATATCGGCGTGCTGCAAGACTTTCCGCCTTTTGGCAGCATCGATACCAGCGGACAGACGATCGGCTATGATCCCGATCTCGCGAAAGCCTACGCCGACAGCCTTGGCGTGGAACTGAACATCGTGCCGGTGACCTCGGCCAATCGCGTGCAATATCTGCTCGCTGGCCAGGTGGACGTGTTGTTCGCGTCCCTCGGGATCACCGAGGAGCGGGCCAAGGTGGTGGATTTCTCCATTCCGTATGCCGGGCTTCAGCAGTTCGTTTATGGCGACAAGAACGTCGAGGTCGCCGGGCCCGACGATCTCGCAGGCCAGACGATCGCGGTGACCCGCGGCACTACGCAGGACATCGGCGTTACCAACGTTGCGCCGCCGACGGCGACGATCCAGCGCTACGACGAGGACGCCTCGTCGGTGCAGGCGCTGCTTTCCGGCCAGGCGCCGCTGATCGGCCTGTCCAATATCGCGATCGACCAGGTGGAGAAGCAGGCGCCGGACCGCTTCGACATCAAGTTCAAGCTCTCCGAGCAGGTGCAGGGCATCGCAGTCCGCAAGGACGCCGCGGAGCTGCTCGGCAACATCGATGACTTCCTCAGGGCCAAGCTCGCCGACGGCAGCCTTGCCGAACTTCACCAGCAGTGGATGCCCGGGCAGCTGCCTGACGCCGTCTTCAAGCAGTAAGCCGCGAAACGATAGCGTCGGGGCCGCCCCAGGGCGGCCCCGAACGTTTTGGTACGCACGATTGCGAGTTCCGCGACGCGGTTCGCAGCCTCGTGCGAACGTTGTTCGATAATGGGGGGTTGCCCAACCGATGCTGTCCTCGGGCAGCCGGCGCCCCTAACGTTACCGCCAGATCGCGGAGATACAAATCAATGAATAGCAACGCATTCCGGCTTGCAGTGATGCCGGGCGACGGCATCGGTCCTGAAGTGATGGAGGCCGCGCTGGCTGTTCTCGACGCCGTCGAGAAACGGCACGACCTCGGCTTTCACAGACAGGTCGTCAATGGCGGCGCAGCCCAGTACCAGAGCACCGGCGTTGCCATGACCGAGGAAGGCTTCGAAGTCGCTGGAAAGGCCGATGCCATCCTCTTCGGGGCCATGGGGTTACCGAGCGTCCGGCATCCCGATGGCACCGAGCCAGCGCCGCAGCTCGATCTGCGCTTCAGGCTTGAACTCTATGCTGGCCTGCGCCCGATCCGTGCCATTCCCGGCGTGCCGCTGGCCCTCGCCGTGCCGCGTGCGGCGGAAATCGACTTCGCTATCGTAAGGGAGTCGACCGAGGGACTTTTCGCCTCGCGTGGGAAGGGCACCCTCGTCGATGACGCTGTCGCGACCGATACCATGCGCATCACCCGCGGTGTCACCGAGCGGCTGTCGAACTTTTCGTTCCGGCTCGCCGAGCACCGCGCCAAGCGGCGCAAGCGCCAGGGCAGGGTGACGCTGATCGACAAGTCGAACGTGTTCATTTCCTTTGCCTTCATGCGCAAAGTGTTTTTTGAGGTCGCCCAAAACTACCCGGGAGTGATCGCCGACCAGCATTCGGTCGATGCGACCGCGCTCGATCTCATCCGCAAGCCTTGGGAGTTCGACGTCATGGTGACCGAGAACATGCATGGCGACATTCTCTCCGATCTCGGTGCCGGCCTCGTTGGCGGCATGGGCTTTGCCCCTTCCGCCGACATCGGCGACGAGCACGCGCTGTTCCAACCCTGCCACGGAAGCGCTCCCGACATCACCGGTCAGGGCATCGCCAATCCGGTCGCCATGATCCTGTCGACCGCCATGATGCTCGACTGGCTTGGGACTCGGCACGACAGCGCCGCCTGCATCGAGGCGGCGGACGAAATCGAGGCGGCGGTCGACGCCGCGTTTGCATCCGGTGCCGTTCGCTCCTACGACATCGGCGGCCGCGATGGCACGGGCTCCGTTGCCCGCGCGATCATCGAACGGCTGCCTCCGAGGGGCCGTGCGGAAACAGGGAATTGACGATGAGCGCAGGCCTGCCGCTGCCGGACGCACTTAACCTCACCGGGCAGCGCATCGTGCTGACCGGCGCCGCCAGCGGCATCGGCCGGGCTACCGCCTCGGTGTTGGCGAGCCTTGGCGCCGACCTCGTACTGGCCGATGTGGCAGGCCTCGACGCCACATTGACCGACCTCGCCGCCAAGGGCGTCTCGGCCACCGCAGTGCAGGGCGACCTGCTCGCGCCCGGCGGCATCGAACGACTCTTTGAATTCGGTCCGGTGAACGCGGTTGCGCATTGCGCCGGTGTCGTCCCCAAGCAGGGGCCGTGGGCTGACGATCCGGACTGGGAGGTACGCTTCGCCCGCACCATGGCCGTCAATGTGCGGCTGCCGATCGAGCTTGGTGATTCCGCCATCGCGCACATGGCGGCCAATGGCGGCGGCCGCGTCATTCTCGTGGGCTCGCTTGCCGGCCTCAACGGCGGCACGCTGACCACGACCCCGCCGGACTATGTCGCCTCCAAGGGCGGTCTGCATGCCCTCGTCCGGCTGCTTGCGCGCAAGGCGGCGCCGAGCGGGGTCATGGTGAATGCCGTCGCGCCCGGTCCGGTCGCAACCCCATTCAGCGCCAATATCGACTTCCCGCGGGAGAACTTCCCGCTTGGCCGGATGGCACGAGCCGACGAGATTGCCTGGCCGATAGCCTTTCTTTGCACGCCCGCAGCAAGTAATTTTCTTGGCGAAATCGTCAATGTGAACGGAGGCGTATACCTTGCCTGATCCTACTGCCCATGCCGCTCTCGCGGCGCGCCTCGCCGATGCGTGGCGCGCAGGGTCGCCCTCCGAAGACCTCCAGGCAGCGCTGCGACCCCGCAGCCTGGCGGATGCTTATGACATACAGGATCGCTTCGTCGCCGCGTTGGGGCATCCCGTGGTCGGCTGGAAGATCGGCATCTCGGGACGCAATGCGTATCGTGCTGCCGGTCTCGATAGCCCCATCTTCGGACAGATCGTCGCGCCAAGGCTATTCGGGAGTAACGAAGAGGTTCCCGTACCGGCCGGGCGGCCGGTAACGATCGAGCTGGAGTATGTGCTCATCCTCGCTCGCGACATCGAGGATAGCGAACCGCTCGACGCCACGGCAATCGCTACAACGCATCTGGGGCTCGAGATCGTTTCGTCGCGCGCGCCGAACCGGGCAGCGCTCGACCCGGTCGGGCTCGCGGCAGATAACGGCATCAACCATGCCGTCGTCCTTGGCGATCGGATCGCGCAATCGAGTCTCGAGGCCATCGCCGCGAGCAGCACGACCAGCGTCGACGGGCGGCAGCAGAACGGGGGACTCGCCGGCGACGATCTGCCCCTGCCGCTCGATGTCCTGGGCCATCTGGCGCGGCACGTGTCGTCACGCGGCAGGAAGCTGCACCGCGGCGATGTCATCTTCACCGGCACGATGATCAAGCCCTTCGACGTCACAGCTCCCGTCACCATCGAGGCGGAGAGTTTCGGCGCCCGGGTGGGCTGCCGGCTGCGACCATCTTCCTGACCGACCGCGGGAGAAGCGGTTCGACATGGCAGACCGTCTCTGATGGAGTCCCAGATGCGCGCCCAACACGGCTCCTCTCCCTTCGGCCGGATTCGGCCTCCCGATGAGGCCTGGCTGGCCCGGGCGGAGCCCGAGGAAATCCTTGAACCCGACCTGCAGATTGTCGACTGCCATCACCATCTCTGGGAGCTGCGCAAGACGCCCGGGCACCGGTACCTGCTGGACGAGTTCCTCGCCGATGCCGAAACCGGCCATCGCATCGTCGCCACTGTCCATATGAACTGCTACGAGTGGGACGGGGAAACCGGCCCGCTCGAAACGCGCCCGGTCACCGAAACGGAGGTCGTCGCCGGCATTGCCGCCATGTGCGATACCGGACATTACGGCGATATCCGCGTCGCCGCCGGCATTGTCGGTTTTGCCGACCTGACCCTGGGCGAGCGCGTCGCGCCCGTCCTGGAGGCGCATCAGCGGGCGGGAGGTGGACGCTTCCGCGGCATCCGCCATTCGGGCGGCTGGGACGCCGACCCGGCCATCGGCAACAGCTTTCCCGACATGACCGAGGGTTTTTACCTCCGGCCCGACTTTCGGGCGGGTATCGCGCAACTGGCGAGGTTCGGCCTGTCATTCGACGCCTGGGTCTATCATCCCCAGCTGCCGGATCTCATCGATCTTGCGCGCGCCTTTCCGGAGACGTCGATCATCGTCGGCCATTGCGGCGCGCCGCTCGGCTACGGGCGCTATGCCGGCCGCAGGGACGACGTCTTCGTCGAGTGGAAGACGTCCATGGCCGAACTCGCCCGTTGTCCGAACGTCTCGGTAAAGCTCGGGGGCATGATGATGCGCGGCGGTGCCTATGACTATGGCGAGGTGTCGCGGCCACCGACATCCTCCGAGCTTGCCGCGATGTGGCAACCCTACATCGAGACCTGCATAGACCTGTTCGGCGCCGATCGCGGCATGTTCGAGAGCAATTTTCCGGCCGACAAGCAATGGATCGGCTACGCTCCGCTGTGGAACGCGCTCAAGCGTGTCGCTGCCGGCGCCTCGGCTGAGGAAAAACAGGCCCTGTTCAGCGCCAACGCCAGGCGGATCTACCGACTGCCCTGAGGTGGGGGCGCATTTGGCTGTTCCGGTGCCCGCAAGTGCTGCAGCATGAGCAGTGCCGACGTGGTCAGCTGCCGGTCATTCCGCACGCAGATGACATGGGGGCGCGTCGACCACTCGTCGAGCAGTGCAATGGGACGCACGGTGTCGTGCAGCGCTGCGTTGAGGAGTACGCCGTCGGGCATGATGGTGATGCCCAGCCCGGCGTCGACCATGCGCAACGCAGACTCGAAGGTCTTGACCTCGATTCTCAGCGGCAGCGTGGTGCCCAAATCGCGGGCGGCATGCGACAGCAACAGGCTGAGCGAGCTTCCCGGCGCCAGGCCCACATGATCATACTCAAGCAGCTCTACGAAATGCACGGCCTCACGTCCGGCCAGCGGGTGGTTGGCCGGCACGACGGCAACGAGCTTGTCGCGCCGGTATTCATAAACCTCGAGCGTGTCGGGGATCTCCATGTTTCCCGCGAGGACGCCGATATCGGTCAACCCCTCGACCGTCGCCTGCAACACCTCGGCGCTTGAATTCTCCACCAGGATGATCTTCACGGAGGGGTAGGCCTTGACGAAGCTGCCGATCTGAGTGGGCAGGTACTGCACGATTGCCGATGTATGGGCGTGGATGCGCACCTGACCGGCGACGCCGGACGCGAAGACGCTCATCTCGGACGTCATCCGGTTGATTTGCCCGAACAGGGCCACAGCGTGCTTGGCCAGCATCTCACCGGCCGGCGTTGCCTCCACGCCACGCGAATGCCGGTAGAACAGCGGTGCTCCGAGCTCGATCTCCAGAGCCTGGATGCGCTTGCTGATCGCGGACGAGGCTATGTTTTCCCGTTCCGCCGCCTTGCTGATGTTTCCGAGATTGTACACCGACAGGAAGATGCGCAGCGTTATGAAATCGGGACGGAACATAAGGGTGATGCGTTGTGGCGGGGCTGGCCCACAATATCGATCTGGGGGAGAGAAGCAAATTCGAGCAGCTCGCTGGAAACAGGACGGCGTGGCGGCGACGGCCTTGAACCCTCTGTTTTCATTGTCAGTCTCACCTTTGCGCCGCCAGGTCTCGCCGCGAGGCGGCTGCAGTAGGCTCCGGCTGGCGCAAGCCGAAGGTGATGGCGGTCAGCCGCATGCCTTGACACTGTCGCGACGCCTCAAGGCCAGAGTTCGGAGTGCCAGGAACACGCCGCACATCGCCAGAAAGATGACGGTGGCCGAAAATACGTAGAAGGCGAGCGACAGGCCGACGGCATCAATAAAGGCGCCGAGTGCGAGTACAGGCACGGCATTCGCCAGGTATCCGACTATGTAAAACCGCGAGGTTGCTGCGGAGCGCTTGTCGGGAGCAACTGTCTCGTTGATCAGGCCGGCCGCGCCGACGAAGGCAGCACCATAGGCAAGGCCGCACAAGGGTATGGCGAATATGAGGGCGACGCTGATCTGAGCGTCGGCGGCGATCCACAGCACGAGCTGGCTGAGCGCGAGGCCGGCAAGGCCGTAGAGTGCCGCCGACCGCCTGTCAATGAAGCCGAACAGCGTTTGTCCGGCCCCGCCGAACAGCTGGAACGCCGCCGGCAGAAGCCCCGCCAGCGCGACCGATCCCGCGCCGAACAGGTCGAGCGCGAGCCTCGTGCCGACGGCCATGATCGTGGACCCGATCATCCAGGAAACCGCGATAGCGAGATATGCCAGCGCCTGTGCCGCCAGCGGCGAGCCATATGTCAACAGATCTGCGTGGGCAACGTTCCCGGCACGCCGCCTCTTCCTCGGCGGGGGCCATTTCGCGAAGAGGATGCCGCTCGCCGCGGCGGCGGCAACGGCGGCGATCACAGCGTAGGGCGACAGTGTCGGCCGAAGGTCCAGCGCGATCGCCGCGGCGGAGAGCAGGGGACCGCAGGCCGCGCCAGCAGTGAACGCCAGAGTCGTGATCATCGCCGTCTGCTTGCGCTGTGCGGGGGCAAGCAGCTCATGAAAGGCCGCTGGCGCTGTCGCCGTGATGATCCCGGTGCCGGCTCCGGCGAGAAAGCGCCCAACGAGCAGCCAGATCGGATTGAAGGCCGCTGCCATCAGCAGCGCGCCGGCGGCGACCAGGCCAAGCGCCGGCAACAGCAATTGCCGGTTCGTGCGGACCCTGTCCCCGACAAGGCCTACAATCACCAAACACAGCAGGGTGCCTATGGCGTAGACGGCAAAGACAGCATTGATCATTGCCTGGCCTAGCGACCACTGCGAAGCGTAGATCGGATAGAGCGGGCTTGGCGCCGTTCTGCCCAAGAGCGCGGCGAACAGTGCCAACGCGCAGGAGCAGGCAGCCCAACGATACGAATCGCTCCTGCCGTCTCCCTGGCCGGCAGTGGGGCTGGAGCCCATGCGGTCAAACTGCATCCGACTATCGGAGCCCAGGGGGCGCCAATGGCGCGAACTGCTCGCTCGCTGGGCTTGCCCGACACATGTCCGTTCTCTCCTTCGCGCCCGGCAGGCGCTCGTATGACGCATTTCGAGTGTGATTCTAGGCCGTCAAGATTAGGCCGATCTCACGGATTCTGAAGCGCTTTTTCTCCTCGATAGTTGATGGATTGAGGGTGCGCTGCCGTGTCGCCGCCTTGTTGTGGGTCTATGATCTCGTGGCGATATCGACAGCGGGTTTTTCGAGAGCGGAGCTTGTACGCGCGGCGCTTTGCCAGCACCACTCTCGAGCCGTGTCTCGTGATCGAATCGAAGGGCGAAACGTGCGCAGCGGGACCTCGCAATCGCGGACGCGAGGTCATGTCCGACGACGCACGGGGACGCTCACCCCTTTACGCGTGGGTGGTGCAATGCTCCTGTGCGCGGGAGACGCGCACAAATCCGGACATCATGTCAAAGCACGACTTCAGCCTCGCCGAATTCGCCTCGCGGCTCGCGCGCGTTCGGTCCGCCATGAGCCAATCCGGCATAGACTGGCTCGTTGCCGTGCATCCCGCGTCGATCCACTGGCTGACCGGCAGCGATGCCAAGAGCTATCAGGAATTCCAGTGCCTGCTGGTCGGGCCGGAGGGCAGCCCGCTCGTCGTGCTGACGCGGCGGGGCGAAATGGCCGAGTTCGAAACCGACTCCCTCGCGGACGACGTGGTCGGCTGGGGCGGCGGCGACATCGAAGACCCCATGATTCCTTTCCAGCGGCTGGCGGAGCGCCACGGCCTCACGCGCAGCCGGGTCGGCGTGGAGGTGCCGGCCTATTATCTTCATCCGCATCATTATCTTGCCCTGCGCGCCTTGCTCGGCGCGGCCCTGGTGATGGAAGCGACCGATCTCATCGCGGAGCTCAAGCTGGTGAAGTCTCCGGCGGAAATCGCCTATGTCCGCCAGGCCGCCGGGATCGCGGACGCGGCCATGGCGCGCTTTTGCGCGACACTTGCCGCGGGCCGCACCGAACTGCACCTTGCCGGCGAGGTCCATGCCGAGCTTTTCGCGCGCAACAGCGGCATCGCCGCCAGCCCGATCAATCTCGTCTCCGGGCCGCGCTCGGCCTACAGCCACGGCGCGCCGACCGAACGGGTGCTGGCGCCCGGCGATTTCGGCAGCATCGAATTCGGCGCGACGTGGCGCCGCTATACGGCGACGCTCGGACGGCAATTCTCGCTCGGTGTGCCGACAGCGCGCATGCGCGAGCTCTACGATGTGGTGCGGCACGCGTCGGACGCGATGATCGCGACGATGGCGGATGGCGTTCCGGCCATCGTGCCCCACGAGGCCGCGTGCCGGGTGATTGGCGCGGCGGGCCTCGAGCCCTACCGCGTGCACACTTCAGGCTACAGCCTCGGCCCCGGATTTCCTCCGAGCTGGGGCGAGCCTCTGCATATGATCGGCGGCACGCGTCACATCCTGCGCGCGGGCATGGTGGTCACGGTGGAGCCGCCCGTCTTCATCGGAAGCGAGGGGCTGGGCGCCCGGATCATCGACAACGTCCTGATCGGTCGCGACGGTGCCGAGCTGCTTTCGCGTCACCCGCGCGCGCTGATCGTCATAGACTGAGATTGCCGCGATAGGCGCCGAGCTGGCCGGCGATCTCGTCGCAGGCGATATGCAGCCGCTCCAGCATCCTCTCGAAATTGGGCGGATTGCCGCGCCGGCTGACCGCGGCCACGGTGACGCAGGCGATGGCCCGGCCGTCGTCCATGAGAATCGGACAGACCACATCGGTCACCCCGATGATGTCACGGCTCTCATGGATCATGGCGCCCTCCCGGCACACCTCGTCCAGCTGCGCGTTGAGCGCCGTCGGATCGGGCGGATTGCGCATCAGGGCGTAGCATTCGGTCATCATGCGCGCCCGGATCTCGGCAGGCTGGAAGGCCATCAGCACGAGGCCCGAATGTGCGTCGGCGAGCGGCCGGCGATAGCCGAGCTTGAGCGAGAAGTTCATGTCGGCCCCGCCCGAGGCGGCCGCGATGATCACCGTCTCGCCGCGATGGGCCACCACCAGGTGTGCCGCCTGGTGCGCCTCCTCGGCAAAGCGCTCGACGATGGGCGCGGCGACGCTCACCAGATCGCGCGCCCGCGCCGTCTGCATGCCCAGCGCGAAGAGCTTGTTGGAGAGAACGAGCCCGTCGCCGCCTTCTTCGCGCTGTAGATAGCCGCGGCCGAGCAGGACATGCACCATGCGGAAGATCTCGCTCTTGGAGCGCCCCAGATCGTCGGCGATCTGACGGATTCCCATCGGCGTTCCCTCGCGCGCCAGCAGCTCGAGGATGTCGAGCCCCTTTTCCAGTGCCGGGGCGCTGTAGCTGGCCTTCTCTTCAGTCATCTCGCCCGCTCGTTTCATAGACAGCGCTTGACATCATATATGAACCAACCTTAACGTGAACTTGGTGTCAGGGAGCGGTTTTTACCCGCCGGACAGCCCGGGGGGCAAGAGAGGGCTGCGCCAATGGACTACAACTTCAGATTTGGAGTGCTCTGGCGCTACACCGACGAAATCGTCGAGGGCGTTCTGCTGACGCTGCAGCTTTCCGCCGTTACGATGAGCATCGGCCTGCTGATCGGGCTGGCCGTGGCGATCGGCAGCGCCGGCACCTCTCCCGTCATCCGCGGCATCTGCCGCGTCTATGTCGAGGCGATCCGCAACACGCCGCTGCTCGTCCAGCTCTTCATCGTCTTTTTCGGCTTGCCCAGCCTCGGTGTGCGCCTGAACGCCAACGACGCGGCGATGGTCGCGCTGTCGATCAATCTGGGCGCCTATTGCGCCGAAATCTTCCGGGCCGGCTTCGAGTCCATCCGCCCGGCGCAGATCGAGGCGGGCCGCGCTCTGGGCCTGACCGCCGGGCAGACCTTTCGCCACGTCGTGCTCTTTCCGGCGATCAAGAACATCTATCCTGCGCTGTCGAGCCAGTTCGTCCTGCTGATGCTGGCGACCAGCGTCGTCTCGTCGATCGGTGCGACCGAGCTGTTCCACCAGGCGGCCTTCATCGACTCGCGCACCTATCGTTCGTTCGAGGTCTATGCGCTGATCACGCTGACCTACCTGGCTCTCACGCTCGCGTTCCGGACGCTGTTCGCAGCCGTGTACTGGGCCGTCTTCGTGCGGAGGTCCCGCACATGATCCGCGAGCTGTCGCCGGCCGACCTGATCTATCTGCTCGAAGGCGCGCGCTGGACCATCGTTCTTGCCGTGATCGCCACCATCGGCGGCGGACTGCTCGGTCTCGTCGTCGCCATCGCCCGCCTCGTGCCGCTGCGCCCGGTGACGTGGCTCGCCATCGCCTATATCAACCTGATCCAGGGCACGCCGCTGCTGGGCCAGCTCTTCATCTTCTTTTTCGGGCTGCCGCTGTTCGGCCTCTCGGTCGACGCCTGGACCGCGGCGGCCCTGTCGCTGTCCATCTACGCCAGCGCGTTCTTTGCCGAGATCTGGCGCGGCTCGCTGCAGTCGGTGTCGGCGCGGCAATGGGAGGCCGGTGCGGCGCTCGGTCTCAGCTATCGCCAGCGCCTGACGCATGTGATCGTCCCCCAGGCCGTCCGGGTCAGCATCGCGCCGACTGTCGGGTTTCTCGTGCAACTGGTGAAGAACACCTCGCTCACGGCCCTTATCGGTTTCGTCGAGCTGACGCGAACGGCGCAGATCCTGACGTCGGCGACCTTCGCCCCCCTGCAGATCTACCTGCTCGCCGCCGCCATCTATTTCGTCGCCTGCTTCGGTCTTTCCCAGCTCAGCAGGACGCTGGAAAGGAGACTGCATGTCGCTCGTTGAGCTCCACGACATCTACAAGAGCTACGGCACCGTCGAGGTACTGAAAGGCATCTCGCTCGCGCAGGAGAAAGGCGAGATCATCGCCGTCATCGGCCGGTCGGGGTCCGGCAAGTCCACCATGCTGCGCTGCATCAATGCGCTCGAGCGGGTGCAGGTCGGCAGGATCGTCGTCGATGGCATCGAGGTGACGGCGCCGGGAACCGACCTGAACCTGCTGCGGCAGCGCGCGGGAATGGTATTCCAGAGTTACAACCTGTTTCCGCACCTGACCGTGGCGCGCAACATCATGCTGGCCCCCATGCTCATCAAGAAGCTGGATCGTGCGGCGGCACGCGGACTGGCCGAGCAGATGCTCGCCAAGGTCGGCCTCGTCGACAAGCTCGAAGCCTATCCCGACGAATTGTCGGGCGGACAGCAGCAGCGCGTCGCGATCGCCCGTTCGCTCGCCATGCAGCCGGCGCTGATGCTCTTCGACGAAATCACCTCCGCACTCGATCCCGAACTGGTCGGCGAGGTGCTTCGCGTGCTCGAAAGCGTGGCGCAGGAGGGCATGACAATGATGCTCGTCACGCACGAAATGAACTTCGCCAAGAATGTCGCCGATCGCGTGATCTTCATGCATGAGGGTCGCATCCATGAGGACGGCCCGGCGCGCGAAACGCTTCTCGAACCGCAGACGGAGGAACTCAGGAGCTTCCTGAGCGCGGTCCTCCATTAGTGCCTTTCCGAATGCCTGTTGAGCTAGCCAGAGGGAGACGTAGCATGCTCAAGAACCTATCCAGACTCGTATCGGCCGTCATTGTGGCGGCGGGCGCCCTGACCATGGCCCCGGCCATGGGCGCCGACCTGCAGGAGATCATCTCCGCGGGCAAGGTCCGCATCGGCGTGCCCGTCGACGTGCCACCCTTCGGTTCCGTCGATGCTAACAACGAAGCCGTCGGGCTCGATGTCGAGCTCGCCGGGATGATTGCCGAAGCCCTGGGCGTGGAGCTCGAGCTGCAGCAGATCACGGGGGCCAACCGCGTGCCCTACCTCGTCACGGATCGCCTCGACATCGTGATCGCGGCCATGGGCGCGACGCCGGAGCGGGCTCTGGCCATCGCCTTCACCTCGCCCTATTCGGCGCTGTCGAGCGGCGTGTTCGGCCCCGATTCCATCGATGTCACCAGCGTCGAGACCCTCGGCAGCACGTCCGTTGCCGTGGCGCGGGGCACCACGCAGGACCTCAAGCTCACGGCCCTCGCCCCCGATGCGACCATCATCCGCTTCGACGACGATGCGACGGCGGCGGCGGCCTTCCTGTCGGGGCAGGCGCAGCTGCTGGCAACGGCCGACGTCGTGGCCAAGGACCTGATGGACAAGAACCCCGGCGCCGAACTCAAGGCCAAGTTCATCCTCGAGTTCTCGCCGACCTATGCCGGCATCCAGCAGGGCAATCCCGATCTGCTGCGCTGGCTCGACACGTTCATTCACGTGAACCTGCGCAACGGCACGCTGTCGGCCCTGTCGGAGAAGTGGATCGGCAATCCGCTGCCGACACCGTTCCCGTCGATCTAGCACCATCACAGCGGCGGGGTCGACCGGCCCCGCCGCAACCACCTCCCGTCCGATCCGGATCGGCATCCCATGGCCCGCATTTCCACCGCACACACATCCATCGATTTCGACAAGGCCGGCAAGCAGGTCGGTTTCGTCAGCATCCCGCATTCGCCACACGAAGACGCCTGGGGCGCGGTGCGCATTCCGCTGGCGGTGATCGGCAACGGCGCCGGGCCGACGGCCATTCTCATGGGCGGCAATCATGGCGACGAGTATGAGGGGCCGATCACCCTCGGCGAATTGATCCGCGATCTCGATCCTGCCGAGGTCAATGGCCGGCTGATCTTCCTGCCGGCGCTCAACCTGCCCGCCGTCGTCGCCGGCCGCCGCGTCTCGCCGGTCGACGGCCTCAACCTCAATCGCACCTTTCCGGGCGATCCCATCGGCACCATCACCCAGCAGATCTCCGCCTATGTGAGCGACGTGATCTTCCCCATGGGCGACGCCATGCTCGACCTCCATTCGGGCGGCTCTTCGCTCGACATCATGCCCAGCGCCGTCATCGAGCCGGCGCCGAGCGAGGAGCATCGTCGCCGCAACGCCGCCGCCGCCCTCGCCTTCGGCGCGCCGCTGACCGTCGTCATCGACAATCTCGGCGATCCCCGCACCTCGACCGCCAGTTCGGTGCGGGTCGGGATGACTACCGTCGGCACGGAGATGGCCGGCGGCGGCACGGTCTCGCTGAACGCGCTGCAGATCTGCCGGCGCGGGGTGCGCAACGTGCTCGCGCATCTGGGCGTGCTGCCGTCCGCGACGCCGGCCCCTGTCGAGGGCGACCGGAAGATCTTCCGCATTCCCGGCCCGCCCGGCTTCGTCTATGCCACCACGGACGGCGTCTTCGAGCCGGCCCACCGGCTGGGAACGATGGTCCGGGCCGGAGAGCAGGCCGGCCGCGTCCACAATCTCGCCGATCCCGGGCGAACGCCTGAAACGCTGTACTACCAGGCCGACGGCATGGTCTATGGCCGGCGCCAGCCCGGCCGCGTGGTCGCCGGCAATTGCTGCGTGACCGTCGCTTCGCTCTATGAAGGGAGCCTGCCGTGATCGATATCGGGGACATCCGCGCCGCTGCCGCGCGAATCGACGGCAAGATCCGGCGGACTCCTATGCTCGAGGCCAGCAATTTCCTCGAGCCCATCGGCGTGGCCGCGCAACTGACGCTGAAGCTCGAACTGCTCCAGGTCACCGGCTCGTTCAAGGCGCGCGGCGCGACCAACAAATTGCTGTCGCTGCCCGCCGACGCGCTGCGCAGGGGCATTGTCGCCGCCTCGGGGGGCAATCACGGCCTCGGCACCGCGCGCGCCGGCGCCATGGCGGGCGTGCCCACCACCATCTTCCTG
>PJTQ01000334.1_pt1 | contig 35625 bp, 34 predicted proteins | sample 1512231 | NCBI WGS metagenome assembly PJTQ01 (sample SAMN08177688, study PRJNA422409) | Soil metagenome, whole genome shotgun sequencing project. | isolation source: Soil (3) enriched on wood chips | place: USA: Madison | collected 2015-01-15 | reverse complement strand
GTTTAAGTAAGTCTAAATTACAAAAAATCCTTTTCCCTTCGAGAGCCTCAGGGAACGGATTTTTATTTGTTATAAATTCACAGTGGCTTCGAGAGCCTCAGCCACCATAGAGTGTCTCAACCAATAGGGTATCTCAATCATCATCGAGTGCCTCTGCCACCATTAAAAAACTCCGTTAATTTTCATTAACGGAGTTTTGTATAGAATTAAAATAATTTTAATACTGCCACATATCGGCTTCGGACTGAAGAATGCTCTCCCTGATCCGATCGCTTTCTTCCAATTGTCCTTTGGAATTTTTCGGTATATATTCTTCTATCGGCGTTATACCATACATGGTTTGCGCTTTATAGAGTACCGAAGTAAAGCGACGGGCATTGAGTAAGTCATCAAATGTTATACTTGACGAAGAGTTTTGAGGATTAAATACCGTGTAATTGTTCAGGACTTTACGTGCATCGGGATACCAAATCCAGAATAAATCAACATAAGTCCCGTCATCAAACTCTGTTCCCAGTGCTTGGGCATCAGGCCCCATTACACAAAGTCCCAGCAATCGGTATTTCATTTCTCCTAATCGACGGTCAATGTACCACATCCCTTTTACTTTCAACATCTTGATGTCTTGAGAAGACACTTCGAAGTTAAAAATAAGTGCTTCGTCTGGCTCTTCGCCTGCGTCAATCATTTCATAATAATAGTCCTGCGTATCTTTTTTTGCGGTACGGCTCACAATCTGGTCATAAGTCATTTTGGTGGTAAAATATTCATCATCATAAACCTGTGAAATTTCACCGGACTGAACACCTTGTACCAAAGCATCATATAAGGAGGAAGACTCGGTAAGTAATCCATCAGATGCGCGGTAATAGGGTTGATTCAGTCGTTCGTTCATGTCTATGACTTCCCAAACCACTTTTGACCAAATGATGTCTTTGTCTTCAATAAAGCCATATTCAAGCGGTTCAGCCAGTGTACTGACTGTGTCACCTGCTTCGGTAACTTTTGTTTTGTTTGCTCTTTGCTCGCGGAGTTCTTCTGGAGAAATTGCGTTCAAAACATTTTGGGCATAGCCCAAAGATGCTACCAAACTAATAATTCCGAAAAAAAGACATTTCATAATGATTCAATTTTATTTTATTTATCTTACTTCTATGGTCACAGATGTCGCTGTACCCGTTATACCTGTAGAGCTTCTGTATTTAACGTCAAATACACCCACAACATCTCCTTTTTTAGCTTTGGATAAAGCACCTGCTGCGCCACCCATTTTGCTGCCTTTTACAACCGCAGTTGGCTGTCCTGGAACTTTTACTTTGAACTCAGTAACTTCAGCATTCATTTCGAATAAGAAGTCTGGCCAAGAAACTCTCACTGTTTGTCCTGCTAAACCGTTTGCCGGAACCTGAACATTGGTTTTTCCTGCTATTTGTGCTTGTGGTGGCGGAACCGGTTTGATTCTAAATTCTTTTTTACCTGACACAACTTTTCCGGTTGAGGTTTTTGCTGATGCAGTAAATGTTACCGTACCGCTTCCTGCAGATGGTTTGAATGAATATTTACCATTTGAACCACTTAATCCTCCTACTGAAGCCGTCATGGAAATTGGTCCGTCAGCTCCACTTACAGTTGCGGAAATAGGGTTATCCAATCCACGGTAAACCACGTTCATCTTATCGGCCGTAATAACCGCACCACTTGGTGGTTCATCAAGTGTTTCTGCAACCACTTCATATTCTTGTTCAAATGGTACTTCATAGGGTTTCCCATCTCTTTCATACACCATTTTACCCTTGATAACTTTTTTCCCGATTGAGCCTGTCTCAAGAGGGAATACAGCCTTACCAGCTATCATGTCAAGTTTTTTATCTCCTAAGAAAACCTCCCCTTCCAATGTTTCATCAAATGAACCAAAAGCAACATTAGCCTCTACGTCTGCGCCTCTTCTGATAATCGGAGGAGCCATAACAATAGGTTGCCATGCTTTGACCTGAATTTGTGATTCCATTTGGTCAAATAATAATTTATTTACTAACTGTCCTTCTTCAGTTCTGATATCTGCTTCAAGTTTAGTAAGGTTTGCTAAGGCGGCAACCATTGGCTGCTCATAAAAAGTTTCAATCAGCCAAGCTTTCTTACCTCTTCCTTCTGTGTCAAAAACTTGATTAAGCCTATCCTTATCCGTTTTTGATTCGTAGTTTGTAACCATAAAGTTACGGAAACCATCTATTGATTTTTTTAAGTCTGTTCCTGTAGCTGATGGCTTGTCACTTTCGAAAAGAATTTTATTAATCATATCTGTATTTGAAAGTGAAGAATAGTTTGTTTCATCATCACTTCCACGCTCAGGCAATTTATAATAATCTTCAGGATCATCGCTGCCCATTTGCATCAACTCGTTTTTAACCTTCTCAATCTCAGCAAACACTTTATTGGCCTCCAATTTTACTATATCAGCCTTAGCCTTTACTGGTACATAATCGGGGTCGTCATTAGCTTTTATATCAATATTATCATAAAATCTTTTATTGTTTTGCTCGGTCAATTTTGTTGATTCCGTTAACGTAACTGTAATTCCCTCGAAAGATCTTAATACCTGGCGGTCTACCTGCATTGCCATCATTGCAATGAAGACAAGGTACATCAGGTTAATCATCTTCTGACGAGGTGTTTGTTTTCCTCCTGCCATTTTTATTTAATAAGTAGAATGTTAAACATTAATTTTAAATTTTTAGTTAATTCATTAATTCAAAAAAATTAACTTCCTTTCATTGCAGATAACATTCCGCCATAAACTTTGTTCAGGCTGTTGATGCTTTGCGTCAAAGATTCTAATTCTTGTTGAAACTTTTGAGAACCTCCGGCGGAAGCTTCCATTTCATTAATGAATTGTTTGTTTAAATCTACTTGTTTTTGCCCGTTTTCCAATTGTACTTGGTAAAGTGCGTTTAACGATTCCATGTGGTTGGCAGCCAAAGCTAATTGGTCTCCATACTGTTGCGTGGCAGCTGCAGCGCTGGTCGTTTTATTGATTTCATTTACTGCAGAACCAAAATTCTCAATACCTGAACGTAATCTTTCCATCAAAGAAACATCCAATTTGGCATCTGATAACATTTTGTCCAATTTTTGAGAAAGCGACATATTATCAGACTCATCTACGATTTTTTGTGCTTTTTTTGTTACAGACATGCCACTTGTTAATTCCGGATAAGCTTTTTCCCATTCATATTCACCTTTTGGTTTGTCAAATGCGAATACGGTAAATACGATTACCTCCATAATCATACCTGCTGCCAAAATCGCTGAACCATCCAATATCCAAAATGAATAGTGGTTAATCTTACAAAGAGCTCCCAAAATTACGATTGCTGCCCCAATACTATAAAAGAAATTTAATCTAACCTCCTTTTTACTTGCTTGTACTGACATAATTTAAACTGAATTTGTGTTAATTAATGATTTTTAAATAATTGTTTTGATTTTATTTTTAGTTTCTTTTCTTTTTGAATTTAATTTTTGACCCTTCCGGGAAGGACTGAACAGTTCTGAATCCTATGTAACTTCTTGCGGAGTCTTTGCTTTCCCAGTCACGTGCGCTTACCATCAAAAGATACCCTATATCTTTCCATGAACCTCCTCTCACCGATTTATTATCGCTTCGATTTCTGGCAATGGTAGGGTTCAGGGTAGAAGTCATTTGATAAAAGGCTTTGTCATACGGAGAGCTTGTCCACTCCGCCACGTTTCCTGCCATATCATACAATCCGTAACCGTTGGCGTGGAATGTTTTTACAGGGGCGGTGTACATATAGCCTTTACCCTGGTCTTCTATATAGTCGCCTCGTTTTGGTTTGAAGTTTGCCAGATAACAACCTCTGTCATCTGTCAAATAAGGTCCTCCCCAAGGGTAAGGTGCATCTTGCAATCCTCCTCGTGCGGCATATTCCCATTCAATTTCTGTAGGTAAACGATAAAAGATTACTTTATTGGAACTTCCCTTTTTCTTTTTCTTGGTAGAAAGATAATCATTCTGTTTTTTTGTTTTAAAAGCACAATAGGCCATTGCCTGATCCCAAGAGACTCCTACAACAGGATAGTCCGAATAGGCTTCATGCCAGAAATAGTTTTCGTGCATGGGGTCATTGTGAGAATAATTAAAGTCACGAACCCACACGGTCGTGTCAGGGTATACGCTTACTTCTTCTTCATGACGGAAATCGATTCTGAATGATTCTCCATCACTTCCTTCTTTGGCTGCTCCTTCTTGATCAACCCAAACATATTTGAATTTCAATTTGCGGACATCAATCAAACGTTCGCCGTTGAATCTTTCTTCTGGCGGATAATACAATTGGTCCATAGTCGCAGCATAATCAATATCGGGATATTCGTATTTGTCCCAGGCTAAATCAATGTCCCAGTTAAGTTTTCTTTGATCAATGGGCATATCTCCGTCCCTGCCGGTTGAATTCTGAGCCACATACTCATCCCACGGGGTAGATTCACCGTCTTCTGAGCCGGAAACATATCGATAAGCAGCAATTCCTGTCGCATCACCCGATCCTCCATTTGTAGGGTCAAACCCTAATTCGGATGCTTTTTCAGCTAACATGGTTCTGGCTATAGAGTCCCGTACATAATCGACAAATACATGGTATTCGGAATTGGTGGTTTCTGTATCGTCCATATAAAATCCTGAAACCGAAACTGTCCTTACGGGAGCATCATTTTCAAAAGTAAAATCATAATCTGTTTGTCCCAATACAAAAGCTCCACTTGGAATGGGCACCATTCCTTTGGGCCTTTGTGGGGTCCATGTAGATGATTTCTGGCCGACTATCTGGCCATCGTCCTTACCTTTCCTACCGCTTCTCAGCATATTACAGGAAGAGAGTGTGAACGATAAAATGATTACTGCTACCAATGCTTTATTCATCCTCTATTTTTTTAAGCGTGTAAATCTATTATAATTTTACGAGTCTCCAAAAATAATTTAATTCGGCAATTAGCTAAACGAACAAAAAATGATATTATTGTAATTAATACAATTTTTTATACGATTTCCACCATCTTTCAGGTATTTTGCCTTCCAGCGAATTTTTATAATCTTTTTCCGAACATGGGATTATCTGTTTCCCTGATTCTTCTGCATCATTCATCTCTTTCAATTCGAGCCACCACTGTTCGGTCTTTACATTGTGATAAAAGGTCAAATCCTGTTCAGGTATCTGTACATAAAACTTTTCGTAAGAATTTTCTTCAAAGTTTATAGTTTCCGGCGCAAGATTTTTACCCTCTATGAAATACCAAAGAATTTCAGACAACAACAAATCGTCTGTAATTATGTTTTTCGCTTTGTAGTTATAAACGCCAAATGACTTTATTTTATTGTTTATACCCACATATCTTGAAAGTGAACATATTTCTCTTGAATTAAATCCATTGGGAGAAAGCTCTATTGATGACTGAAAGTCAGAAGATTGGATTGCTTCTAAATTCATTGCGGCCAAGTCTGAATTTCTTAACTCAGGCTCTGCTTCACCAATGGTTTCGGTTAATTTACCCAGTCTCTTTACATCAAAATTCAACTCCTCCATCAAATCTAGCTCTTCTTGTGCAACAAAAAAAGTTTGAAAGCCTAAATGATTATATTCAAATAAGTTATGGGGTTCTTCCGAAATAATTTTGCTCAGATAATTTTGAGAATTCAAATCAAACGAATCATTGCCCAAACGAAAACGGTTGTCTATACAACTTAAATTTACATTGTGCTTTATGGAATCGAATGCCCTGTATTGAAAATAAGCCAGACTCGTAGCCCCTCCGAGAATGATGAGTGTACATTTTTGTTGAAGCAGTTCTTCCTGAATTTTTTGAAAAGCAAAGTAAGTGTCTTCCCGTACTGCTCCGGCGTGAAGATCCCCCAAATCATAAACAGGTAGGTGCCAGTTCCCTTTTTTTAACTGATAGAATTGTTTTCTGATGGAATTAAATTCCAGTTCTGAATTGAAGTTTTCAGGCCCGCCCCGGGTTTCTTTGATTCCAATCAGAACAATGGCTGACTCTTGGAGTTCTTCATCAAAATACAGGTTATGGCCGATCGAAAAAATATCAAGCCCTGAAGCAAATTCTCTTAATTCTTCATTTACAGGTGTTAAAAACTCGTACTGCATTATTTCTTCTTAGTAGATTTTTTCTCGTCAATTATTTTTTTCACCTGGTCAAGTGTGAGCTTTGTTACATCTACTTCTTTAGCCAACTCGATTTTGGTTTTCCCTTTGATAATATTGTGTCTTCCCCAACGGGCCTTCTCAATCCTGATTCCTTCCGATTCCCAATTCTGGATTATCTTTTCAGCTTCTTTTTTGAGCTTGTCTTCAATTAATTCTTCTACATCTGACTGAGAAAGATTATCAAAATCATACTTTTTATTTACATTGATGAACATATCATTCCATTTGATAAAAGGGCCGAATCTTCCCTTTCCTTTGGAAACGTCATGTCCTTTATATTGCGCAATCGGGGCATCTGCTTTTAATTTTTGTTCAATCAATTCAATGGCTCTTTCCAAAGCAATCTCCATGACATCTTCCTCTTTTGGAATCGACACATACATATCCTTGAACTTCACATACGGGCCAAAACGCCCAACATTTGCCTCTACGATTTCTTCTTTATATTCACCTAAAGTTTTTGGCAAATCAAACAATTTCAATGCTTCCTCAAATGAAATATTATGAATGGATTGTGTATTGAGTAAACTTGCAAACCTCGGTTTCTCTTCATCATCTGCTTCACCAATCTGGATCATCGGGCCAAAACGCCCTATTTTCGCAAAGACAGGCTTTCCCGATTTCGGGTCAGTTCCCAATTCTCGTTCTCCGGTTGCGCGTTCAGCGGTTTCCTCCACCTTTTCTACATTGGAATGGAATTTATTGTAAAATCCATCAATCATAGAAGTCCATTTCTCTTTACCTTCTGCAATATCGTCAAAACTTTCTTCCACTTTTGCGGTAAAATCATAATCAAAAATGGCCTTGAAATAATCTACTAAAAAGTCATTCACGACAATCCCAATGTCCGTTGGAATCAATTTTCTCCTATCAGCTCCAAAAGTTTCACTTTCCACTTTTTCCGTTATCTTCCCTGATTTTAATCTAATGGTTTGCAGATTCCTTTTTTCTCCATCAAGGTTTCCTACTGTCACATACTCTCGGTTTTGAATTGTAGAAATTGTTGGCGCATAAGTAGATGGACGCCCTATTCCTAACTCCTCCAGTTTTTTCACCAATGAGGCTTCTGTATATCTTGGAGGTGCCTTAGTGAATTTTTGTGTACCGAATATTTCCTGGGCTGTTAGCTTTTCACCTTTTGAAACATCGGGCAACAAGGCTTTGTCGTCTTCTGCGTCTTCATCGGTTACCGAATCCTGGTAAACTTTCAAAAATCCGTCAAACACAATAATTTCTCCCCTGGACTGGAAGGTTTCTTTGTTTTTTGAATTTTCGATATCAATAATAGTACGTTCCAATTCAGCATTGGCCATCTGGCTGGCAATGGATCTTTTCCAGATCAATTCATACAGTCTGCGTTGCCCGTCGTCTCCTCCGGCCGATTTTACATCAAAATTTGTAGGACGAATGGCTTCGTGCGCCTCCTGCGCCGATTTATTTTTATTGGTATAATTTTTTGGCGAACTATATTTTGATCCGAATTCGGATTTGATGGCAGATTCTGCTGCCTGAATTGCCTCTTGCGACAAATTCACGCTGTCAGTTCTCATGTAGGTAATCAATCCCGATTCATACAATTGCTGCGCGACACGCATGGTTCTGGAAACAGGGAAACCCAGTTTTAAAGAAGCTTCCTGTTGCAAAGTCGAAGTAGTAAAAGGTGCTGAAGGCGAGCGCTTCGCCGGTTTTTTCTGTAAGTCTTTTACTTTGAATTCCGCATCTGAACAGGATTCAATAAACTTTTTGGCTTCTTCAAAAGTTTTGAATTCTTTGGTCAAAATCGCTTTTAAACCCTTGTTTTCTTTGGTGAGAAATTGGGCAGTGAACCTGAATGAAGAAACCGGAACAAAATTCTGGATTTCTTTTTCTCTCTCCACTATTAACCTGACCGCTACCGACTGTACACGTCCAGCAGATAATCCCGGCTTTATTTTTTTCCATAAAATCGGTGAAACCTCAAATCCCACTAAGCGGTCGAGTACTCTTCTCGCCTGTTGGGCATCTACTAAATTCACATCAATTTTTCGTGGATTTTCGACTGCGTTCTGAATCGCTTTTTTTGTAATTTCGTTGAACACAATGCGGTGTGTGTCTTTTTTTTCCAGCTCTAAAACATTGTACAAATGCCAGGCAATTGCTTCTCCTTCACGGTCTTCATCGGAAGCAAGCCAAACCGTATTCACTTTTTTTGTAAGTTCTTTCAGCTTCTTAACCACTTCCTTTTTATCTGCCGAAACTTCATACAAAGGTTTGAAATGATTATCAATTTCAATTCCCATTCCTTTTTTGGGCAAATCCACTATATGACCAAAGCTGGATTCGACTGTAAAGTCTTCTCCTAAATACTTTTGAATGGTTTTTGCTTTTGCTGGTGATTCGACGATAACTAAGTTTTTCGGCATTTGTCAATTTTTCGCAAAAATAGAAACAAATTTTTTAAGCCACCAAAAATGGTCATTCCCCCCCTATTTTAGAAATTTCGTCCGGATGATTATTAAATCCGATTATTTCATCATACAATACAAAGGTAGAAGTGAATAAAAAAGGATAGCTGAATAAAAACCCTATACCACATAAAACAATTCCTACAAAAGCAATGATGCTGCTTATCAACAATATGAAAAATAAGAAAAACCAATTTTTAAACGTCACCTTAAAGCTGGCCTGAAACGCTTCTATCCATGACAATTTTCCAAAAACTATAAAAGGAATGGTGAGGATTAAGGAAACACTTAAAAATATTTGTATCAGAATCCCAATCATTCCGCCAAAAAGAGGAAGGGCTTGCTCCAATGAGAAATTTAGTAATTGTAAGATCAATCCAAAAAGAAAACTAAATATAAAGATATTCAAAAAATAAGGCTGGCGGTAATAGGAAAACAAATCGGCGACCGAGCCTTCCGATTCATACTTATTTTTATAGGAAACTTTATACAGCCCGGAAAGCAAAGGTGCAATCAATGCCATCATCAGTGCCATCACAACAGAATATACCAACATTGAAGAAGTCTCAACCGCGCCAAATGTAGCTTCAAGCGCCGAAGGATTGTTTTGGCCTACCTTAATCATTTCCGTCAAGCTCATTCCGTACAATGATTCAAACATAAATAAACCGACAAAGCCCATTGCCAATATATAAAGGAATGTTGCTACGACTCCCGGTAAAATGGCCCTTTTGTATATTTCAAAAGACTGTGACAATACTCCTTCTAAGCTCAACCCATAACCATCCCGTACAACTTGCTCAATTTTATTTTGTGTGAAATTCTTTTCCATAACATTAATTTATTTTCAAAAGTAGGGAAAAGTTAAAAATATGCAAAGCCTAAAAAAACTGCCATCTTGTCAGTAGAATTTGTAACTTTGCAAACTATTTGATTTCGAAAAAATGCATTCAGAGGTAAAAGAAATAAACGAATCCAAACAAGGCGAATCACTTGTTTTAGAAGGCAATAAGTCCAATTCCAAAAAATTATTTTTGGAAAGTTATGGGTGTCAGATGAATTTTTCCGATTCTGAAATTGTTGCTTCTATCCTATCGGAAAACGGTTACAACACCACCAATAAGATGGAAGAGGCAGATTTAATTTTGGTTAATACCTGCTCTATCCGTGACAAAGCGGAACAAACTGTACGCAAAAGGTTAACGGAATTCAACGCCTTGAAAAAGACCAATCCCGCTATGAAAGTAGGTGTTTTGGGCTGCATGGCAGAACGTCTGAAATCAAAATTTCTCGAAGAAGAAAAAATCGTAGATCTGGTAGTAGGACCCGATGCCTACCGTGATTTGCCTAATTTACTGGAAGATGTGGACGATGGCCGACAGGCGATTAATGTGATTCTTTCCAAAGATGAAACCTATGCTGATTTAAGTCCGGTGCGATTAGGCGGAAACGGTGTAACCGCATTTGTAACCATTACACGCGGATGTGACAATATGTGTACGTTTTGCGTAGTGCCGTTTACACGCGGACGTGAGCGAAGCCGTGACCCCCATTCCATTGTGGAAGAATGCAAAAACCTTTGGAAAGACGGCTACAAAGAAGTAACACTATTGGGTCAAAATGTGGACTCTTATTTATGGTTTGGCGGCGGGCTGAAAAAAGATTTCAAAAATGCGACGGATATGCAAAAAGCAACGGCTGTTGATTTCGCTCAGCTTTTAAGCATGGTGGCAGAAGCCGTTCCGGGAATGCGAATTCGCTTTTCAACTTCCAATCCGCAGGATATGCATGAAAATGTTTTGCAAACTATTGCGAAATACAAAAACATCTGTAAATATATTCACCTGCCGGTTCAATCGGGCAGCACAAGTGTTCTGGAAAGAATGAACCGTCAGCATACAAGAGAAGATTATTTCAAATTAATCGATAAAATCCGTGAAATCGTTCCCGAGTTGGCTCTTTCACACGATATGATTGCCGGATTCTGCGGCGAAACAGAAGAAGAACATCAGGATACACTATCCCTGATGGAATATGTAAAATATGATTTCGGGTATATGTTTGCCTATTCCGACCGACCCGGAACACCGGCGCATAAAAAACTGGAAGACGATGTACCGGAAGATGTTAAAAAAAGAAGATTGACTGAAATTATCAACCTTCAACAACAGCATTCCAGAGAAAGAATGGAAGCCTATGTGGGTAAAGTCCACGAAGTGCTGATTGAAGGAAACAGCAAAAGGGATGAAAACTTTTGGTATGGAAGGATTTCACAAAATGCCGTGATGGTTTTCCCGAAAACAGAAGGAACGAAAGTCGGCGATTTTGTCATGGTGAAGGCACATGATTGTACTTCGGCAACGTTATTGGGAGAGATGGTAGTTTAATTGACAAACATGAATTTGAATACCGATTTTTCAAAATTCCCGATTCTCACAACTGATCAACTGATTTTAAGAGAAGTGGAAGATGGTGATGTAGACGAAATATTTTTTCTGCGTTCGGATAAAGAAATTATGAAATACATCCCTCGCCCGCCTGCTAAAACCAAAAAAGATGCGCTTGATCACATCGAGGTTTTGAGAAAAGCCAAAGAGAATCAAGAGGGGATTAATTGGGCAATTACCCAAAAAGGGAACGATACATTGATAGGAATAATGGGTCTTTTTCAGATTAATAAGAGAGATTTCCGCGCGGAAATTGGCTACATTTTACATCCCGGTTATCAGGGAAAAGGAATTATTTCAGAAGCCATCCAAAGAATCATTGAATTTGGATTTGAGCATATCAATCTTCATACGTTAACAGCGATAATCGACCCAAGAAATATAGCGTCAGAAAAAGTTTTACAGCGTGCGAATTTTGTAAAAGAAGCACATTTCAGAGAAGATTGCTGTTATGAAGGTGAATTTCTTGATTCGGTTCATTATTCAATTATAAATCCCAAACACTAAACTTGAAACAAGAAAAATGGACAATCTAACGACAATCAAACAAAGATTTTCAATCATAGGAAATGACCCGGGACTAAACCGTGCTTTGGAAAAGGCCATTCAGGTTGCGCCTACCGATATTTCTGTTCTGGTAAGTGGAGAAAGCGGTGTCGGAAAAGAATTCATTCCCAAAATCATCCATTCACAATCTGCAAGAAAACACAATAATTACATTGCCGTAAACTGCGGCGCCATTCCCGAAGGAACCATAGATTCCGAACTTTTTGGACACGAAAAAGGTGCTTTTACCGGCGCGACAACCACTCGAAAAGGCTATTTTGAAGTGGCAGACAAAGGAACGATTTTCCTTGATGAAGTCGGGGAATTGCCTTTACCTACACAGGTTCGGCTGTTGCGTGTCCTGGAAAGCGGTGAATTCATGAAGGTCGGTTCGTCTGAAATTCAGAAAACCGATGTGCGGATTGTTGCCGCAACCAATGTGAAAATGGAGGAAGCGATTGAAAAAGGAAAATTCAGAGAAGATTTGTATTATCGACTGAACACAGTTCAGATTGATATGCCGGCACTCCGCAACAGGAAGAATGACATTCCGCTCTTGTTCAGGAAGTTTGCCTCTGATTTTGCCGCCAAATACAGAATGCCTTCCCTGGAACTGACACCGGAAGCTACACATTTTATTGTCAATTACCCATGGCCGGGGAATATTCGGCAACTCAGAAATTTTGCGGAAGAAATTTCAGTAGTGGAAAAAGAAAGGGTTATTTCGCTTGAAAAAATCCAATCCTATCTACCTTATCAAAATTCAGTTCCAATGTTGGTAAATTCCGAAAAGTCAAGTGGAAATGCAGACCATCTGGAACGTGAAATTTTGTTTAAATTCTTATTGGAAATGAAACAGGATCTGAACGATTTACGTTCGCTGACTTTGGATTTAATCCATAACAAAGAAAATATTTCTTCCGGAAATCAAGATGTGCTGCAAAGAGTAATTCGTGAAAATAACACTTCTGAACCCGATTTCTCACAACTAAAATTTTATCCGAAAGAAGAAGAGCATACGTCCATAATTCAGGATTATGATTTTGATGAATCTGATTATGAAGAAGTAAAAGAGCAGGATGAGTCTCTGTCTCTGCAAGACAAAGAAAGGGAAATGATCAAAAAGGCACTGGACAAATACAAAGGAAAAAGACGTTCGGCTGCCGATGAATTAGGCATCTCGGAAAGAACACTGTACCGGAAAATCAAACAATACGATTTAGAATAAATCAATTTTGAGAATTTAGTAATTTGAAAATGAAAAAAATCAATCCAACATTTAAAGTTCAATATTTAAAATTCTTAGTAGTCCTCGGTTTTCTGATGCTGAACAGTTGCTATACGCTTTCGGGCTCTTCTATTGACCCAAGTTGGCAAACTATTAAAATCTCAACTTTCCCCAATTATGCGCCTTACCAAAATCCTAATCTGAGCCAACAATTTACAAACGAATTACAGGATATCTTCAATAACAGAACAAAGTTGTCGCTGACTACAGATGATGATGCCGACTTATTGATAGACGGGGAAATCACCGGGTACCAACAAACTTCGGTGGCTATTCAGGCAAACGAAATCGCGGGAAAAAACCGGTTGACGGTTACGGTAAGAGTACGTTATCAAAATAACAAAGACGAATCAAAAAGTTTTGACAAGTCATTTTCTGCTTATGAGGATTTTGAAGCAAACCAAACTTTGCAACAGGCAGAAGGTGCTTTGCTCGATACAATTTTGGAACAATTGACTACTCAGATTTTTAATGAAATCGCGATGGACTGGTAAGGATGAATGGATTCCAGTTGGTGAATGATAGAACTTTCAATTTAGATTTTAATAAGTATTTCATTTTAACTATTTTCGCAAAACGCTTAACCCAAAATAAAACGTGAATTCCAGAATCCAATATCTCATCAATTACCCCTTTGAAGTTCAGCTTTCTGACGTAGCTTTGCTGCAGGAAGAAATTGAGAGGTACCCCTATTTTTCTACACTTCGCACTCTTTTATTGTTTGGATTGAAAGAATCTGATCATGCTTCTTATCAGGATGAATTAAAAAAAACAAGCATTTACAGTCCGAGCCGGGTTGCTCTTTACCATTACCTGCAAAAGGAAAAACAACCGTCTACAGAAGAAATGAAAGCGACTGAGATTGCTGTCGAAGAACCTATTGTGGAGAGTCCTAAAGAAGAAAAAGCTGCGGTGGGTACAGGCAATGTCGAAACTGAAACAAATTTTATTCCCGAAGAAAAAGCAACTGAAAACAAGCTTGAAACAACGAGCAAAGCAGATGTCGCCCATTCTGAATATACATTCTCCGAATGGCTTTCCATTTCCAAAAGCCAATCGGAACACAAAGAAAATCAGCCGAGTGAAAAAGCCATCAAGTTTCAATTAATTGATGAATTCATAGAGAAATCTCCCAAAATTTCGCCCGTCAGTAAGACTCAGGAAATCGGCCATCCGACTAAAAAAACGGAATCACCCAATGAATATTCCGACCTGATGACCGAGACATTGGCTCAGATTTATACCGAACAAAAAAAATTCGACAAAGCAGTTCGTGCCTATAAAATACTCAGTTTAAAATACCCTGAAAAAAGCGATTTTTTTGCCGGAAAAATCAGAGAGATAGAATACTTAAAAGACTCAAAATAAGTTTTTTATTGATATTTTGCTTAATTTTACTATTGAAAATTAAGCGTATGAAAAAAATCTATTTCTTTATTATCGTATTGATTCTCCAACCCATCTTCGTGCATGCCCAGCAATGGTTCCTGTACAAAGATTTTCCTCTCAATATAGTTCCAAAAGATATTGATTCAAGTAATGACGGTACTTTATTTATGCTGACAACTGATTTCAATTATTATTATAAGCCGCTGAATGGAGAATGGATTATGATGAATCAACCTCTTTTATCCAATGGACACAGCATTCTGGTAGATAAAAATTCAAACCGGTTATATGTCGCGACAGGGTATTTGGGGATTTACTATACTTCAAATTATGGTGCTACCTGGGGAAATACCTACTTGACAACCAATCCTATAAGTGGCCATCACGAAGGGTACCTATGTTTCGCCGGGACGGGAAATCCGAATTTATTTTTTGCCGGGCTTGTTTCTTTTTCTCCACAAATAACCAGGTTTACCAGCCAGGGGACATCCGGTGAGTTTAAGACCATAGACCCTTCCATGAGTCCAAATTCTTCTGCTCAGTCTATGCACTATACTGCTAGTCAGAAACTTTTGATTGGTACAGTAGATAACGGCATCTGGATTTCTGAAAATAATGCGGACTCCTTTATGCAAACTAATTTGTCATCCGGCAATATTTTCAAATTTACAGAGGACAGCGACGGAAGGGTTTATGCATTGAGGAAAAACCTGTCAACAAGTGAAGTCACGCTTGTCAGCTCGATAGATTATATAAATTGGGACACACTTGTCCTACCCGATGATAGTGAAACCTATACTACTTTGTTCTATGATAATCAATCGGCGAGTTTATGGGTCGGGAATAATTCAGAAGTATTCAAAACATCTGTTTCTGCGATTTCATGGCAGAATCAGAATTTAAATAACCCGGCACTTAATTCTGTAGAAATTATAAATGACAATCATGGCGGGCTCTATCTCTTTACCGTAAATGAAGCGGTACAAAGATTAAACGAAAACGGAACCCAGTGGGAAAGCCAAAGTAGTGGGCTAACAGGGGAAACGAATGCAATCACAATTGATTCCGGTAATAAATTATTTACTTACATCAATTTTTTTTCAAACCGGATTTCAAGCACTATATCTCCTATAGAGGGTTGGAGTTATGTTGATTTGGATTCGGGCGGAACCGCCGGTGGAATCCGTAATTTTTCAATAAACGCTGAAAATGAAATATTCAGTACCACATTCAATAAAATATATAAATCCAATGATAATGGCGCTACTTATACGGAACTGAATAATCCCGGCGTAACAAGTATCGGGATTGCTAAAACCGGAATAAATAATCATCTTTTTGTGAGCGGGTACTTTGGAGATAAGCTCTACAGGTCAACCGATGATGGTCAGTCATGGCAAGAAATTTTTGATGGCACTCCAATATTTAACAGCGCTTCAATCACAGATTTTACCCAAAATGAAAACGGAGAATTGTTCCTTTTGCTTTTTGATGCCTCCAACGGTTTTGTAAATCATTTATATGGTTCGCCCGACAGTGGTGAAACCTGGAATCTGCTATATGAAAATGACTCCTTTGTCGATGGTTTTACGATAGATGGGAAATTAAAATCATTTGGATCGAAAAACTATATCATAACAAACTATACTGTCCTTGAAATCAATATGTCCCCCGGGCCGCCGGTCCAAATTAATTTACCGGTTCCACCCGCTAATCAGAACCCGATACTTAGTTTTAAAAGAACAACGTCAGGCGAATTGCTTGTCAATTATTATCTGGATGAATTTTATAAATCTACTGATAATGGTGTCTCCTGGACAAGTTTCGGACGGCCTGTGAGCAGCACTTCTGTAAATCCCAATCCCATAAACCCATCGATCCATTTGAATGACTTGCCCTTTTGGATTATTCCTTCCGATAACCAATGGAACGTTCCACCCGGTATTTATTATTATCTGGAAAATAGTTTAAGTTCGGAAGATATCCTGAAAGGTTCCGATATTATTTACCCAAACCCTGTGTCAAACATAATTCATATTAAAACCGATTACAGGGGGAATTGTAAAGTATTTGATTTTTCCGGTAAGTTATTACTGGAAAAAACTATAATTGAAGAATTAACTCAAATCAATATTGAAGATTTCCCACGCGGAATCTATATCTTAAGATTTGAAAACGGTGAATCCTACAAAATAATTAAACGTTAGTGATTTAAATTTTGAATTTTCTCTAAATTTTTAGTTTCTTTGCAAACTAATTTCAAGAATAGCATAAAATGCAGACGTTTATATTTTTAATGATAGTCATCATTGTGGTTTGTGTCATTATAACCTTGGTAATTTTATCTCAAAACCCGAAAGGAGGAGGACTCTCTTCCACATTTGGGGGGGGTGCCGGTGGTGGACAAATGTTTGGCGTACAAAGAACCAACGAGTTTTTGGACAAAGCAACTTGGACTTTGGCTGCTCTTATTGTTATTTTAATTATTACAGCCAATGTTTTGGTAGATAACCCTTACACTTCCAGAACAAATGTTCCTGATGTTCCAATTGAGTTACCTCAACAAAATCCGGCTGCTGAACAACCAGCTCAAAACCAAGCTCCGGCCGCCACTCCACAACAAAGCGGAAATTAATTTTAAACACAGATTTAGAATCAAATAAATAATACAAGACCTTGCGTTCATGCGCAAGGTTTTTTTATGATCATCCGTTTTTATTTATAAGTAGCAACAATCTCTAATAAAGATTGGCAGGGAGGTTTTCACAATGATATGATTACAGAAATCTTCGCTTCATTCCATTCATAATGACAAATCCCCCAACATTAGCTTATGGGAGAACCCGGGCATTCAAACTTTTAAGCATTTAATTAATTCAGGAGTCCGATTTATTCAGCTTATAGCCACAAGTTTTACAATATTGAGCATTATCCATATGATTGCTATCATGACAATGCTGGCAAACCTGGGTGTTCTTTGGTAAATCGCTCTTATGCCTGGCTATTTCTACAGAAACGATTCCGGTTGGCACCGCAATGACTCCATAACCTAAAATCATCACAACGGAAGCCAAAAATTTCCCAATGCCTGTAATGGGTGCAATGTCTCCATAACCCACAGTCGTCAGTGTCACAACAGCCCAATAAATACTGGTAGGAATACTTGTAAAACCTGATTCTGGATGCTTCCCTTCAACCATGAACATTATAGAGCCTATTACCACAACAGTCAATGTGATGAATGAGAGAAAAACAATTATTTTGGCACGGCTGTTTCTCAGCGCAATCAACAGCATATTTCCACCACGTAAAAATTGGGTCAATCCAAAAATCCGGAAAATTCTGAACAATCGGAGTATCCTGATGTTGGAAAGATATTTTGTTGATGGATAAATTATACCTAAATAAGTTGGAAGAATGCTCATCAAGTCAATGATTCCATAAAAACTAAGGAAATAACGCCATGGCTTTCTCACACAATACAATCTCAGAGCATATTCTATGGTAAAAAGGCCTGTCACAATCCATTCGAGCACAATTAAAATATGATGGTGTTTGGCATTGATTGAGGGCACTGACTCCAGCATTACAAGCGATACGCTGATTAAAATGGTTATCAACAGTGCTATATCAAATAACTTTCCATAGAAAGTATCTGCTTCAAAGATAATTTCAAATATTCTTTCCTTACGCTGGTTAAGCTTTGATTTTTCCATTTTGGGAAAAATCAGTTTATCTACCAAATTCATTATTAAATAATTTCTGGTAAACGAATTTACACAAATTTCATAAAACCCCCGCTATTTGCAATTTGACTAAATAAATCCCGGACTGAAAAAGAAACATATAAAAAACCGCTGGATTCAATCAAGCTTCCAACGGTTCTATCCTCAGTGTGTAAAATTTTAAACTTCTTCTTCCCTCTGCAACAAGAATTTGTAAATCAAACCACCTACGATAGCACCTGCGATCGGTGCTACCCAGAACAACCACAATTGCGCCAACGCCTGTCCGCCCACGAAAATTGCTTGTGAAGTAGAACGAGCCGGATTGACCGATGTATTGGTAATCGGAATTGAAATCAGGTGAATCAACGTCAACCCCAGACCAATGGCGATTCCAGCAAATTTTCCGTTCGCCCATTTGTCTGTCGCTCCCATGATGATGATCAAGAAAAACATCGTCAATAAAAATTCTGCCAGAAATGCCTGCTGCATTGAATAACTCTTTCCGAAATAAACCGCCGAATCATAAAAATTCGTCGCAAATGCACCCGGGCCATCTCCTGCTCCCCCGCTTATGAAGCAAAGCGCAGCTGCAGCCAAAGTCGCTCCCACCAATTGCGCTACAACGTAAGGCGCCAATTCTTTTCCGGAAAATCTACCTCCGGCTAATAACCCAAACGATACAGCCGGATTAAAATGACCTCCGGAAATATGTCCAACGGCATACGCCATTGTTAAAACCGTAAGTCCAAATGCCAATGCTACACCAACTAATAAAATTCCTAATTGGCCATTGTCTGCCGGCGCAATCTGTGAAGCGAAAATCGCGCTTCCACACCCACCGAATACCAGCCAAAATGTGCCAAAAAATTCTGCGAAATACTTTTTCATAAGCAAATAATTTAAGTGATTGAACTGTAAATTTAGAAATTTTTAACAAATAGCCAAATCTTTAAATGTCAGAATGGTTGAATAACCTTTTGATCTAAAATAATCCTGACACCCCTCTCTTTTTGTTACCAAAACGAAATCTCCTCCCCATGCACCCAAACTTTTTACACATCCCCCGTAATCCGAAAAATTCAAATCTTTTATTTTAGGGACATCCAAATGTGCCGACAATAATTCTTCGTGGCGTTTAAGACAAGATTCAAATTCTTCCAATCTTTTTGATTTCACTATTTTTTCTGTAAACAATGAAATCTCAGCTATGAGTTTTTCGTTTAAAGATTTGGATTTGTATTGAGCGGAAACACTGAATTGTGTATCCTGTTTTTGGTTTAGATAAACGAAATACAATTCGTCTAAAAATTCCGGTCGGAAAACTGCTTTTTCAATTCTTCTTTTTTCGTCCGAAATTTGATATAAAATTGGATATTCCCTGCTTGCGCAAGCGATGTCATAACCGCTCGTATTGAACGTCAATTTATTTAATTCAAATTCATCTACCCCTGAAAATTGGGCCAAAAGATAAATCAACGTGGAACTGCTACCCAATCCCCAATCTTTTGGGAATTCCAATTGAGTTTTACAATGAATATTATTTACTTGTTTTTTAAAAAAACCCGGATTTAATTGTTCAATAATCTTTAAAATTTCCAATAACTTCGAAGCCAATTTCGCATCGGATCCTTGCAAGAGCTCTAAGGTTTTTAAGTCAAATTCTGCTGAAAACCACAAACTGCCATCGTCCAAAAAAGCTTCCCATTTTAATTTTGGACTTTCTAGCGGATCTAAATATTTCACGTCTAACGTTTGGCCTAATTTTGTAGGAAATGCAAAGGCAAGCGCTCCATCGAGAACCGCATATTCTCCTGAAATCAATAGTTTTCCGTTGGCTCTAAAAAAGTTCAAAATTTAAAAGTTTAAGGTTTAAACATTGTCAAAGTTTTATGGGTAGTGAAAATAACTTTGACAAAATTTGATCAGGAAGCTGTGGCCGAACTCGTTACAGCATTTCCATCAATCTTACGAATCAATCCCTGCAAGGTGTTTCCCGGCCCCACTTCTATAAATTCCAAAGCGCCGTCTTTTACCATATTCTGTACCGATTGTGTCCATTTTACCGGAGCCGTCAACTGCGCAATCAGATTTTTCTTGATTTCTTCAGGATGGATAACGGCTGTCGTGGCTACATTCTGGTACACCGGACAAATCGGGTTTTTAAATTCTGTTTGGTGAATAGCTTCCGCTAGTTCATCTTCCGCGGGTTTCATCAACGGTGAATGGAAAGCACCTCCAACAGGCAATATCAGAGCGCGTTTTGCTCCGGCTTCTTTCAGTTTTTCACATGCCAATTCAACCGCGGGGACTTCGCCTGAAATAACCAGTTGACCCGGACAATTATAATTTGCCGGAACCACTACTCCATCAATTTCCGCACAAACTTTCTCTACCGTCTCGTCTTCCAATCCTAAGATTGCGGCCATAGTAGAAGGTTTCAGCTCACATGCTTTTTGCATTGCCATCGCGCGTTTATAGACTAAATTCAATCCTGATTCGAAATCCAAAGTTTTATTGGCTACAAGAGCGGAAATTTCTCCTAAAGAATGTCCGGCTACCATATCAGGTTGAAAATTTTCCAGAGTTCCGGCCAGAATTACCGAATGCAAAAAAACCGCCGGCTGTGTAACTTTGGTTTGTTTGAGCTCCTCTGTTGTTCCTTCAAACATGATCTTGGAGATTTCAAATCCCAATTGTTCATCAGCTTTTTGAAATAATTCTTTTGCCAGAGCGGAATTATCGTAAAGGTTTTTTCCCATTCCTGTAAATTGGGCACCCTGTCCCGGAAATACGTATGCTTTCATAAGTTTATTATTTATTTCAACTATCGAATGGAACACCTCTTAATCACATCTCCCCGTACATAAAAGCATTTGAAAGTGGGCGTTTCATATATCTTTTCATTCTTATAAATTATAAATGTATAAATTATTTCGGTTTTATCTCTTTTTCATTTTCCCACATTTTAGACAAAAACAAATAACGTTTGAATACATGGTGTGCATGTAGCTTGGAAATAATGTACCCTTCTCCGCCATCTAAAACTCCCAAACGCAAAACATAATGATGTACAAAACGGAACCATGGTTTTACCCAAAAATGAAAAACATTGGGTTTCAATCCTTTGGCAAATAATTCCTTGGCTCGCAAAATCGAATATTGTGTGAGCTTACGGTCGTATTCTTCTACAGAATAATAGGAATAATGATCCAATCGGTTGTTCAGAAATTTCACTTTTCCTTTGCTGTCTATGAGTTCATGCACCAAACGTCCTTCTCCGTAACGGTTTTTGGATTTCTTAAATAAGCGTATGGCTTTGTCGTTCTGCCAGCCGGAGCGTTTGATATATTTCTCCATGAAATAAAACCTTCGATAAACAAAAAAGGCATCTGCTTTGTCTTTTTTAATTTCGTCTATCATTTCAAAAATCAATGATTTGGAAATTCTTTCATCTGCATCAAAGAAGGTTACCCACTCATTTCTAGCCTGTTCAATAGCAAAATTTTTCTGTGAAGTGAAGTTGTCAAACTTTCGGGTAATGAAAGTTACTTTCGGATGCTTTTTGGCAATTTCGGCGGTTCGGTCTGAGCTTTCGGAATCCACTATGATGATTTCGTCTGCATACCAGGCTTCGTCCAAAAATTTCTGAATATTCCGTTCTTCATTATAGGTAATCAGCAATGCAGATATTTTCGGCAATTCATATTCAAAAGTTACCGGCAATTCTACTTTCCCAAAGTTATCCTGAAGGAACTTATCGGTTTCAGTCCGTACATAAGGGTAATTCAATTTTTTATAGTATTTGTGTGTGTTTCTAAATAGTTCTTTGACAGAAGAGTTGTCTACTGTGCGTTTGTCCAAATCCTGAAAATGAACGCTTACATGTTTGTGGCCATCTTCGAAACAGCCCCAATCCACCGGAAACTTGTGAGGTGAATAGATGCTGAACGTTGGAACGTCAAGTGCTTTGGCCATGTTTACTGCCCCACCTTCGTTTCCAATCAATGCGTCACAATGGTAGAGGATTTTTAAAAATTCCCGAACATTCCGCCCCATTACCTGCGGGTAAATTTTTTGGGCAGATTCCAGGCCTGTTAGAATTTTATCCACCGTACCTTGCTGGCTGGGAATATAATTAAACAGCAAATTGAAATCATAATATTTCTGAATGTGCGAAATCAATTTGATCATATAATCGATGGGCCATGATTTTTCCTCACTGCTCCCCAATATTCCCAACATAAGCGTTTTTCTGGAAAAATCCAGGTTGGCATTTTCAAGTATCTCTCTTCCTTCCTTGATTTCTTCTTCTGTCAGGTATATTTTCGGATGAAGTGCCAACGAAATTTGCTTGTCCATTAGAGGTGTGGCGAGTGAAACACGATTATCAATTGCCGTACAAGATGTTTCAATTGAGGGTGTTATGGATTTTTCAACTACATCAGTATAAATGTGTTTAAAAAAAGGTTTGTCATAACTAATACGTTTTTTTGCTCTTGATTTGAGCACAATGAACCGACTCTGTAATTTGGCGTAGGGGTCAAGGACTATGTCATAATTTTCGTGTTTAATCTGATTGGCATATTGATTTAAAACCGAAATTTTCTTTAGCTGCTTTTCATCAAACGCTATAATTCTATCAATAAAAGGATTGTTTTCCAAAACAGAAACAGCCGGTTTATAACAGAAGAAATGCACTTCTATTTCCGGATTGATTTGTTTCAAATTCTCGGCTATGATAGAAGAAGTCAACACATCTCCTATGTATTTATTTTGTATGACGAGCGCCTTTTTCAATATGATTTGAGCTTGTTTCGTTTTTTAATATCCGGTTGTTGTATTGTTGTATATATGCTTTTATTTTGTTTTCGAATTCTTTTTTTGGATAATTCTTCAAATTATGTTTAAGCAATTTGTCTTTATCTATATCACAAACTTTCACAATGGAGCTTCCATCAAAACAAACATAATAATTATCTATGATGAAATGGTAAAGCCCTTCATTGAAATTTACCGCCATTCGACCCGAATTTCTCGATGGGTCGTTTCCAAAACTGAAAATTTCTCCTGAATAATGCAGGTAATTTAAAATTTCCGGAAGTATATCAATTTGTTCAATCAATTTCGGGTTATGGGATTTAATCTCCGGTTTCGACGGATCGATGATCATCAAAGGGATTTTGTAATTTCCAAGTGCGTTTGTATAATACGGATTGGTTTTATCATCCCCGGAAGTATGGTCGGGTGTAATCACAAAAACAGAATTCTGAAACCATTTTTCTTTTTGGGCAGATTGGAAAAATTTTTTCAGCGCATAATCTGCATAAGCCACTGACTCATGAATCCTACGGTTTCCCTTTGAAAATTTTCCTTTGTATTTTTCCGGAATGGTGTAGGGAACGTGTGAAGAGATGGTGAAGATGCTCGCAAAAAAAGGTTCTTTAAAAGTAGACATTTTACGGTTTGTGAATTGTAAAAATTCTTCGTCAAATATACCCCAAACACCATCTTCACCTCCCGGGCGGTCATATTGTTCTTTTCCATAATAATCATCAAAACCTGCGATAGAGGAGAACTGATAAAAATTTTGGCTTCCGTTAAATGCACCATGAAAAAATGCAGTATGGTATCCTTCCTTTTTCAGAATCTTATTGAATCCATCAATCTCATTAAAGGAATAGGGTGACGAAATGTAAGACACTTCCATCAGGCAGGGAATAGATGTAATAGTAGAAGGAACCGCATCAATGGATTTCCTTCCATTGGCATACGCATTGGTAAAATACAAGCTGTTTTGGGTGAGCGAGTCTAGAAAAGGAGTCAGCTTCTTACCGTCAAATTCCAAAAATATATTTTCTTCTCCAAAGCTTTCCAAAATTATGAGGACAATGTTTTTCTTTTGCATCTGTCCCTCGTTTTCGAGATCAATGATAGGTCGGTATTGTTTTGCTAATTCTTCATCAGAAAAAAAATGAGCTTCTCTCAGGTTTTCTTTTTTAGACATTGTTTTCAGAATCGAAAAAGGCGTATTTAAAACCAAAGCGGTATTTTCTGAATGATTGGTATATTGAATCGCGTGCACGATTTTCAGCGGAACTCTTTGTAAGCCACCTCTTCCTGCAACAAGAATTAATCCTGCCGATAAAATAAAAACCGCATAAGGAAGTAGATTTTTGTATTGATTTTGAACCTTTTCCTCTGAATGCTTAATTTTAAAATCGGGAATTAATTTCCAGAAAATCATCATCAACAATATAAACCCAAAGAAAATCTGCCAGTAATCTTTAAAGAAGACGGGGATCAATCTTATCAAATCCTGCTGCATCCCTGAAGCCGTTATAAGTGAAAAAGTGCTTCTTCTCGAAGTGAAGTTAAAATATTCAACATCTACAAAATTCGAAGCAAGAAAAATCAAGTTGACAACAAAGAATAAAATTTTTAAAACTTTTTGGTATGCCGAATTATATTTGAATTTACCCGGAATTGTATGCGCCAGAATAAATAAGGCATTTGTATAAAAGATAGCGGAAAGGTCAAAACGGATTCCACCTAAAAATTCCATCAACCCGACGGAATGAAAAGTGTTACGGTTGTAAAAGAAAAACACAATTCTGCCGATTTGGTACATCAACAAAATTAACCCCAATCTTTTAAGAAGAACAATCAGATTTTTTTGATAACTGCTCATATCTTAAACAGCCACATTATGCTCTCTCAAAGCGTCATTTAAAGAAGTTTTCAAGTCGGTACTTGCTTTTCTTTTCCCGATGATCAGTGCGCAGGGTACCTGGAATTCACCCGCCGGAAATTGTTTGGTATAACTTCCCGGAATCACTACTGAACGCGGCGGAACTTCACCCTTTATTTCAACCGGGCTCTCACCTGTAACATCAATAATTTTGGTCGAACCTGTCAATACCACATTTGCACCCAAAACCGCTTCTTTTCCAACTCTCACCCCTTCCACTACAATACAGCGAGAACCTATGAAGGCATTGTCTTCAATAATTACGGGTGCGGCCTGTAAAGGTTCCAGCACACCTCCAATTCCGACACCACCACTCAAATGGACATTTTTCCCAATCTGCGCACAGCTTCCAACAGTTGCCCAGGTATCTACCATTGTTCCTTCATCTACATATGCGCCAATATTTACATAAGATGGCATCATAATCACACCTTTGGCAACATAAGAACCGTATCTCGCAATGGCATGAGGAACCACCCGAACACCTTTCTCTGCATAATTTCTCTTCAATGGAATTTTGTCATGGAATTCAAAAACGCCGACTTCAATGGTTTCCATCTGCTGAATCGGGAAGTACATCACAACCGCTTTTTTCACCCATTCGTTTATCTGCCAACGGTCATTGAGTGAAGCTGAAGTGATAGGCTCTGCGACGCGAAGCTTCCCTTCATCTAATAATTCTATGACTTGTCTTACGGCGCTTTGGGCCTCTTCGCCCTTCAATGATTCCCGATCATTCCAAACGGATTCTATGATAGATTGTAGTTTTTCCATAAATTCTCATGTTACCTGCAAAACTACATTATTATATCAGATTTGTGAACTCAGATTCCAGATTTTAGAATAAAATTGCATTAATTTCTGCCAATTATTCTAATTTCTAATTTCTAAAATATAAATTTGTCTCATGTCCAGAATTCTCGCCATTGACTACGGAATGAAACGTACCGGAATTGCCGTTACCGACGAACTGCAAATTATTGCCACAGCTCTGGACACCATTGAGACTTCCAAATTATTTGAATTTCTGGACAAATACATTTCAGAAAACAAAATTCAGGAAATCGTGGTAGGATTGCCCATGCGCATGCACGGCGAAGTGGGACAACTGGAAACGGAAATTCAGAAATTCATTACTAAATTCAAAGAAAAGTTCCCCCCCATCCCGGTATTCCGGCAAGATGAATCCTTTACTTCCAAAATGGCCTCACAAGCCATTTTTCAATCGGGTGCGAAAAAGAAAAAACGACAAGACAAGGCATTAATTGACAAAGTAAGTGCGACCATTATTTTACAATCCTATATGGAAACCAAGTTGTAGTTAGATAAGCCAGCTCTGTCAGGGTTTTCATCGAACTGAATTCAACCCTAACAGGACGCTGAAAAAAATAAAAATGACAATCATTTATTAGACTCTGTTTAAATTTCAAATTTTATCTTTGCAAAAAAATTAGGAATGATTTTACCCATTCGCGCATACGGAGACAATGTTTTACGGCAAAAGGCAACCGATATTGACAAAGATTATAAGAATCTGAGCCAATTAATCGAAAATATGTTCGATACCATGGCAGATGCTTATGGCGTTGGATTGGCTGCTCCTCAGATTGGATTAGCCATCCGGCTTTTTGTAATTGACCTGACGCCATTTGCAGAAGATGAAAATTATGAAGACATCGCAGAAGAATTAAAATCGTTCAAAAAAGTATTCATCAATGCGAAAATCCTTGAGAAAAAAGGTGAAGAATGGAAATTCAATGAAGGCTGTTTGAGTATTCCGGGCGTTCGGGAAGATATTTCCAGACCGGAAACAATCGTAATCGAATATTTTGATGAAAATTGGAACAAACACAAAGAAGAATTTTCCGATATTCGTGCCCGCGTTATTCAGCATGAATACGACCATATTGAAGGCATTATGTTTACGGACTACCTCTCGTCCTTCAAGAAAAAATTAGTTCAGAACAAATTAAAAAATATAAGCAAAGGGAAAGTGAAAGCAGATTATAGAATGCAATTCCCTAATTAACAAAATGTTGAAAGAATATGGATTTAACTAAAATTATCTCGATTTCCGGAAAACCGGGTTTGTACAAATTGATTTCTCAGGCAAAAGGCGGATTCATCGTAGAGGATTTGGACAAAGGAAAAAAGACCTCTATTTCGGCTCAAAATAACGTAAGTTTATTGGAGAATGTTGCCATTTACGGAATTTCGGAAGAATTTCCTCTGAAAGAAGTTTTCACCAAAATTTACGAAAAGGAAAATGGCGGGCCAACTATCAATCACAAAGAATCGGGTGCCAATTTGAGAAAGTATATGGAAGAAGTTCTACCGGAATATGACGAGTCAAGAGTATATGATTCTGATTTGAAAAAATTATTTCAATGGTACAACATTCTACAAGAAAAAGATCTCGTAACACCTGAGCCGGAAGCGGAAGAATCTGAAAATAAAGAAGTTGCCACTGAGGAAAAACCGAAAAAGGCTGCGAAGAAAGCTACAAAAGCGAAGAAAGAAGATAAATAATTTATTTTAAATTATAAATGTTGAATTTTAAATGGTTTTGAAGTTCATTTAAAATTTTTAATTTAAAATTCAATATTCAATATTGTGAACTCACGCGAAGAACAATTAAAGGCCTTTAATCGCTTGCTTGACATCATGGATGATTTGCGTGAGAAATGCCCCTGGGACAAAAAACAAACAACCGAATCGCTTCGTTATCTGACCATTGAAGAAATGTATGAACTTTCTGACGCGATTCTGGAAAATGATAAACAGGAAATCAGGAAGGAGCTGGGAGACCTTTTCCTTCACCTGATTTTTTATTCGAAAATGGCTTCTGAAACCCGGGATTTTGATATTGCCGATGTCCTGAATGGAATCTGTGAAAAATTGATTTACCGACATCCACATATTTACGGCGACGTCAAAGTAGCTGACGAAGAAGAAGTCAAACAAAACTGGGAAAAACTGAAGCTCAAAGAAGGAAAAAAATCGGTTCTGGAAGGCGTTCCGAAATCACTTCCGGCAATGGTCAAAGCGTTTCGCATTCAGGAAAAAGTAAAAGGTGTAGGATTTGAATTTGAAAATTCAGAAGATACCTGGGCAAAAGTCCAGGAAGAAATTAACGAATTCAAAGCGGAAACCGATGAAAACAAACGGGAACAGGAATTTGGTGATGTTTTGTTTTCCTTAATTAATTACGCGCGCTTTACCGGCATCAATCCTGAAGACGCTTTGGAAAGAACCAATAAGAAATTTATTTCGCGGTTTCAGAAAATAGAAGAATTAGCCAATCAGCAAGGCAGAAACATCTCTGAACTTTCATTGCAAGAACAGGATGAGTTGTGGGAAAAGGCTAAATTGGGTTGATTTTTTAAAAAAAAGCTCCTTAAATTTAAGGAGCTTTAAAATTAACTTGAATAAAGGTGAGGTTTCTAAGCTCGTTTTACGTCTACAGCATTCAATCCTTTTTGTCCGGTTTCAACTTCATAAGTGACTTTGTCATTGTCAGAAATTCTGCCGCTACATCCGGTTGAGTGTACGAAAATATCTTTTCCACCATCTTCTGGTGTTATAAATCCGAATCCTTTTGTTTCATTGTAAAATTTTACAGTTCCTTTTTGCATTGTATTTGTATTTGATTGTTATTATATTTTTTTTAAATTAATGGCATTATCTCCCCTGGGCGTCCTTTTGATTTCATAGTTCACTTTGTCCTTTAACTTTACGGGCTGCAGCAAATCGCTACTATGAAAAAAGAGATTGGTTTTGGTTTCATCATCTGTTATAAATCCATACCCTTTTTCACTAAAAAAAGTTACAACACCCGTTTTTATGGATTCAACCGGCAGGGGTCGAGCCCCAAGAAGAATACTGTCAAGATTGATGTCTGTCTTGTTTCTTTTGTCTGGTGGGGTTGTCGTCAAAAGCCCGTTTTCGTCTACATATGCAAACATATTTTCAAGGCTTTGACCCTTGTTGTTATTGGTCTTTCTGTCTTCTCTTTTTAAAGCTTTTTCCTGTTTCTTTTTGGCTTTTTTCTTTGCATTTTCTTTTTTGGAAAAAGAATCACTCATAGTTTATTATATTAATTTGTTATTGTTTATTTCATAAATATCTAGGAATTGGTTCATAAAATTCATCCGATCTAATTCGTTTATCGCTCTTCTCCCATCAATTTCTTCTTTCATCTCAATAAATCCATACCCCAAAGGTTTTCCGGAGAATTCTGTACATATTTTCACATTCAATACCCTGCCGAATTTCAAAAACAAATTATGCAGCATATTTTCAGATGCATGGGCATTCAGGTTTCTAATTAATATTCTCATAGGGCATAATTAATTATGAAGTTCTATACAATAAAAATCCGCCTTTTCCAAACAAGGTCATTAGTTTATAATCCTCCATAAAAATTTCTTTTGGATTCTTCCTCTTTCGGTTTAGCTTCAGAAACTTCAATCAGCTTTCCTAAAAACAAAGTATCATCCAACGAACTGATGGCATTCTGCGCGGCAGATTTTTCTCTCATTTCTACAAAACCAAATCCTTTTGATTCTTCAGAAATTTCGTCTACAACAATTTTGGCTGATTGAACTTCACCGTATGTGGAAAAAAGTTTCTTTAATTGAAAATCTGTTGCCGACTGGCTTATATTTGCTACAAAAATGTTCATGATTTTAAATTGATTTGGGTACTAAATATGAATTTAAAGCAACCAAAAAAATGAACATTTGGTGATTTCAATAAATATTGAAGCAAGGTACGCAATTAATTCCGATAAAAAGCTATTTAATTTGTTTATTGTCGGCATTCTGTTTTTCCGAATCATATTTGGTAACTTTACTCATTATTTTTTTCATAGATGAAATTTAAAATCCATTCGGAATTTCAACCGACAGGCGACCAGCCACAGGCCATTGATTCTTTGGTAAACGGACTCGAATCAGGGGATAAATACCAGACACTTTTGGGTGTAACCGGTTCGGGCAAAACTTTTACTGTGGCTAATGTGGTACAGGAAACACAGCGTCCAACTTTAATTCTGGCACATAACAAAACACTGGCTGCGCAATTGTATATGGAATTCAAAGAATTTTTTCCGGAAAATGCGGTGGAATATTTTGTTTCCTATTACGATTATTATCAGCCTGAAGCTTATATTCCCACCACCGGATTGTATATCGAAAAAGATCTTTCCATTAACCAGGAAATTGAGAAACTGCGTTTGAGCACTTCTTCTTCCCTTCTTTCGGGTCGGCGAGACGTTTTGGTTGTTGCTTCTGTTTCCTGTTTGTATGGAATTGGGAATCCAAGCGAATTTCACAAAAACATCATTGCAGTTGAAACCGGGGAAGCCGTTTCGCGAACCAGATTTCTTCAGAAATTGGTCAGTTCCTTGTATTCGCGTTCCGAAGTGGATTTCCAGCGTGGGAACTTCCGTGTACGCGGTGATGTGACCGATATTTTTCCGGCTTATTCTGATCAGGCAGTACGTGTACATTTTTTTGGCGATGAAATTGAAGAAATCGAAACTTTTGATCCGGCAAGCGGACGAACAATCAGTTCGCTGGATAAAATCAATATTTATCCGGCCAACTTATTCGTAACCTCACCCGAAACATTAAACGGCGCTATTCGAAACATTCAACTCGACATGGGAAAACAAGTTTCTTATTTTCAGGAAATCGGAAAAAATCTAGAAGCGAAACGTTTACAGGAACGCACGGAATTTGATATGGAAATGATGAAAGAGCTGGGTTATTGTTCAGGAATTGAAAATTATTCAAGATACCTGGACGGAAGACAACCCGGTACACGGCCTTTCTGTCTGCTGGATTATTTTCCGGAAGACTACCTGATGGTTGTGGATGAGTCTCATGCAACTATTCCACAAGTACATGCCATGTATGGAGGCGACCGAAGCCGAAAGGAAAACTTGGTCGAATATGGATTTCGTTTGCCTGCCGCAATGGACAACCGACCTTTGAAATTTGAAGAATTCGAAGCGATGCAGAATCAGGTAATTTATGTTTCGGCAACGCCGTCCAATTACGAATTGGAACAATCTGAAGGTGTTGTTGTAGAACAAATTATCCGTCCGACCGGTTTGTTGGATCCGGTTATTGAAGTTAGACCGTCCTTGAATCAAATGGATGATTTGATGGAGGAAATCCAGAAACGGGCAGAGATTGACGAACGTGTTTTGGTAACAACATTAACTAAAAGAATGGCAGAAGAACTGACCAAATATTTAACCCGGTTTGGGGTAAGGACACGGTATATTCATTCTGATGTAGATACCTTGGAACGGGTACAAATCATGCAGGATCTGCGAAAAGGATTGTTTGATGTTTTGGTGGGTGTAAATCTGCTTCGTGAAGGATTGGATTTACCGGAAGTTTCTCTGGTCGCGATTTTAGATGCGGACAAAGAGGGTTTCCTTCGAAACCACCGTTCGCTTACGCAAACCTCAGGACGGGCAGCGAGAAACGTAAACGGAAGAGTAATTATGTATGCCGATAAAATTACGGATTCGATGCAGAAAACAATTGACGAAACCAACCGCCGACGGGAAATCCAAATAAAATATAATACAGAACACAACAAAACGCCACAGCCGCTGAACAAAAAAATCAATCAGTTGAATTCGGCAGCTGAACAATTTGAATTGAACCCATATGAGCGAAAACCACTGAACAACCTTGCGGCGGAAGAGAGAGAAAAATACGGGCAAATGTCGTCTGTTGATAAGGACAGAAAAATAGAAGAACTTCAAAAGAAAATGGAGAAAGCTGCATCTAATCTTGATTTCATTGAAGCAGCCAAATTCCGGGATATGATTAAGGAATTACAGGAAATAAATAATTAGTAACCTTTTCTTAATAATTATTTTTAAATCAATAAATTAAGTAATTGTTTTTTATTTTAATTTTGTGGATTGAAAACTTACTTAACACTTGAAGAGAATTTTATTTTTACTACTTTGTAGTCTTTGCCAACTTGTCACTGCCCAAACTTGGGATTTAGTACCTTATAATATTGTTGATTCTTATTGTGAGCCTTCTTCATACAATGAAGTATTTATATCTGAAATTTATGATTGCCAAAATGGTAATTATGGTGTAATTGAGCTTTTTAATCCAACCGAAAATCCCATAATACTCTCTGGGGTGTATAGCCTAAAAAAATATGCCTTACCCGGGACTTCCTCTATGGAAAGAGTCATTAATGGTACTATCCAACCATATTCTACATTTATAATTATTCCAACTAATACTGGCAGCGGAGATTGTTTATGTGATGGCGCCATTATAGGTGATACTTTTCCTAATTCATGGGGATTTAATGCACAAGATAAAATAGAGTTAATAAAAAACTCTAATGTAATAGACCAATGGGTTGAAAACCATAATACGGTAGGGTTTACATATATAAGAAAATCAGATGTAACTGTACCTAAAGATATCTACGATGCAAATGACTGGATATTTAGTGACCAAGCTAATAACACAATAGGGTGCTACACTATTGGTTTGGCTGACATAGTCCCATCTATAAATAAAATAGAACAACTTTCTTGTACTATACCAGCTACTATAAAAATAACAATGGAGCCTAATGGGCCAATTCCTTATACCTTTCATTTGACAGGCATAAATAGCGGTTTTTCCTTTACTGGTTCAAGTAATATAATCACCGATTTACCTCCTGATATTTACAATCTTGATATAAATGGTGAAAATGGTTGTAGGTTAACCATAAGCTTTCAAATAGAACAACTTCCAATAACTTCAGATATAATTGAAATTCCTTGATTTTTAATACAAAAAATAACTAAATATGAAAAATTTTACTTTAAAATCAATAGCCTCCTTAGTGCTGATGTTGATGCTATATCTTGCAAATGCACAGCAAGCGGATTTAGAGGTTTGTTATGGAGGAGCCTTAAACCTTCAAACGGATATTGAAGGTTCCGATGGCCAAGCGCCAGACGGTACACCAGGTTCCTTTTATACTTGGTCTGCGAATCAACCTGTAACCATTAACGATTATGACCCTGGTTCAAACCCAAATGGGCCTTCCAATAAAGTAACCGTTGATTTTACCGGAATTCCGGTAGGAACACTCGTAACAATTACAGTTGTAGAAACCAATGCAGGTTGTGATGGTGATCCAATTAACATAGTTGTAGAAGTTGTTCCAGGACCATCAATCACTTCCATAACACCTGACAATTCTTCGATTTGTGAAGGTGAGGTTGCTGAATTTACAATTGTTGGAACACCGGGGGCTACGGTAACTTACAGTTTTGATGGTGGCGCAACCAGTGCGACAGTAATACTGGATCCTGCAAGTGGAACTGCAACAGTTTCTGCACCAATAGGAATCGGGGCTCATACTATTACGGTTACTTTAATTGAAAACGGAACTTGTAGTTCTACACTTAATATAACAGCAACATTAACTGTAAACCCAATTCCTGTAACTTCAGAAATAACATCCTTCCCATAATAAAAAAGATAAAAAAATGAAAAGTATATTTTTAAAACTGAGCCTTACAATGCTATTTGGGATACTGTCCTATTCCTTATTAGCACAGGCAACTCAGACCATTACCTATGGCGAGATAAAAAACTATTCCGTAGATACGGAAGCGCCAGATGACCCTTTGAATGGTACGCCCGGCTCTACTTATACATGGAGCATTTTCAATGATACTCCGGCTGATATTACCGGAACTACAATGACCATTACCAACCAGGCAGGCTCCACCTCCGGCAACAGAGTAACGATTGACTGGGGCACAACACCTGTGGGCACCTATACTTTGCACGTGGTAGAAACCAATAACAATTGTACGGGAACCGAAAAATTCATAAATGTTATCATTGAAGATGCAACTCCCGGAATGCCTGATCTTACAGGATCTTCTGATATCTGTTCAACTGAATCAGCCTTCTTTGACATTACAAACGCTCCGGCCAACAGCACGATTACTTTTACAGTAATAGGAGGTACTGCAGTGGTTGCCTCTCCTATAACAGTAGGAGGTGACGGAAATGCGACCATAGAAGTTACACACGACGGAATTTCTGGCCAGATTGTGGTTACGCTTACCGAAATGACATTAGAAAACGGAACTTCCGTTGACATAGATCCCGATGTAATGGCCACGACAAACGTTACCATCATCGAAACATCAGACATTACCTTTGATTGATAACTGTTTAAAATTTGTATTTAATTAAGAACATACAAAATAAAATAAAAACTATTTCTATACAATCTATGCTCCTTATTTTGGGGAGCATAGTGTATGGGCAACAAGTCATTTGTATTGGTTCTTCACATATTTACAAAGTAGATGAAAACGAAAACAACGGAAACGGATCCAATGGTTCAACCTATAGCTGGCAGGTAATGGAAGCTTCCTTTGAAGGAGCCATCAATCAGATTACACCTTCAGGAAATCAGATTCAGATTAACTGGAATGGTACTGCCGAGGGTTTGTACACACTTTTCGTTACAGAACATTTCAATGGCTGCGAAAATACCAAACAAATAAACATTCAATTAAGAGATGAAATTGAATTAAACGAGCTAGAAAACTTGCTTATTTGCCCTGAAGGTGGAACGGCGACTTTCAATGCCGGATTTGGTTACGATTTCTATAAATGGTACAACCAAAACGGAGAATTATTATCCGAAACAAGGCTCCTTACAGTTGAAGAACCCGGAACCTATATACTGGAAATTACCCAAAATGGATGCACAGCCACCCAAACGGTAGAAGCTACTCCCATGGATTTTCCTGTGTTTACAGTAAATACAGACGCTTTCAATACGGTTATAGTAGAACAGTTCGGAGGAAATATAGAACAATTGGAATATCAACTCGAAGATTTGGAAGAAAACATTATCAAAACATGGCAGGTAAGTAATATTTTCAATAATGTTCCGCAAGGCATTTACATAGTACGAATCAGGACTTGGGACACAACCTGTTCTACCTACATTACTGCAAGTACAATCAGCATTCCCAATGTCATAACGCCTAACGCAGATGGAATCAATGATGTTTGGGATTTAAGCAGGTTGCAAATTTATGCGCCTGAAGCACGGATTGAAGTTTTTGACCGTTATGGGAAAATGCTGAAAATCATTTCAGCTGCAAATGGTTTCAAATGGGATGGAAAATACCAAGGGAAACCGCTCCCTTCCACATCTTATGTTTATATTATGTACTTGGGAGACCAAAAAATTACCGGATACCTTTTGATTAAAAATCAATAAATAAATCTTATAAGTACAAAAGACCTGAAAATCATTAGAATTCAGGTCTTTTTTTGAATTAAATGATCATATAAAAAAATAATATCAAAACTTTTCCCGATTGAAACATCGAATCATGAACTTCGCATTTCATTTCAAAAATTAAAGCAATAAATTCAGATGAATAAAGGATTGATAGCCCTCGCATTCGGAGGGATGGCCATAGGTATGACTGAATTTACGATGATGGGAATCCTTCCCGACATCGCAAAAGACCTTCAAATAGAAATCCCGAAAGCCGCGCATTTGATTGCCTTGTATGCTTTGGGGGTAGTAGTGGGCGCCCCTACTTTGGTTTTGCTTTCCGGAAAATATCCGCCGAAAAGTATTTTAATGGTTTTAATGCTAGTATTTTTTGTTTTCAATGGTTTATTTGCCATCGCACCCGGATTCTTTCTGCTTGAAGTTTCTCGTTTTGCATCAGGACTACCTCATGGCGCTTTCTTTGGCGTAGG
>PJTQ01000330.1_pt1 | contig 36436 bp, 34 predicted proteins | sample 1512231 | NCBI WGS metagenome assembly PJTQ01 (sample SAMN08177688, study PRJNA422409) | Soil metagenome, whole genome shotgun sequencing project. | isolation source: Soil (3) enriched on wood chips | place: USA: Madison | collected 2015-01-15 | reverse complement strand
ATGTTCTTTAAGAACCTGACTGATCTGTGTTTCTGTAAATCTTGACTTTTTCATCTTTTAACAGCTTAAATTTATAACTTTTTATAATCTTTTAAACTGTCGGAGTTTTCGGGGGATTTACATATACTAATCAAACACAAAAAGGAAATACATTGTTTGCAGACAATAATGAGTATTGTCCTGTTTCGGTGGAGATTACTTTTACATTGCAAAACATGAAAGTTTCAAAAGAAAATAAAATATTTGTAATTCCGGCAAAAACAAAGGGTTTCGAATTAACTGCAGTACACCCTGTTGATGAAACAAAAAAATGGCAGTGGAGTTATAATTATCTTCTTAACTATGGCAATGTGCTTCAAGCTGATTACACATCAAATTATGTATATACATTACCTTTTAAGAAAGGTAATTCAGTGAAAGTAATACAGGGATATAACGGGAGTTTCTCTCATCAGAACGAAAATGCTATAGACTTCGGATTGCAGGTGGGGGAGGAAGTCTTTTCAGCAAGAGAAGGAATTGTTATAAATGCGGTTTCTCATCACAATAAAAATTGTCTAACCAAAGACTGCGCAAAATTCAATAATTACATCCTTGTATACCACAACGATGGCACTTTTGCTTCTTATGATCATTTTAAGAAAAATGGGATTGTTGTTAAAAAAGGAGATATATTGAAGAAGAATCAATTAATCGGATATAGTGGCAATACAGGTTGGTCAAGTGGGCCTCATCTTCATTTTGTCGTTTTTTTTCAGAGAATAAAAGATAGAAAAACGCTTAGAACAAAGTTTGCAATAGATACTAATGATAAGTCAGAGTATTTGCAAGAGGGAAAAACGTATTCAAAAAATGATTAAACAAAAAGCCCGTTCAAAGAACGGGCGGGATTATTTTATAAATTTTCTAGCTAAATTACCTTCCGATATAAGATTTCAAAATTTTACTTCTGGAAGTATGTTTCAACCTGCGAATGGCTTTTTCTTTAATTTGTCTTACACGCTCACGCGTCAAATCAAATGTTTCCCCGATTTCTTCCAAAGTCATAGGATGCGCACCGTTTAATCCAAAGTAAAGACGGATCAGATCCGCTTCTCTCGGTGTTAAAGTCTGCAGGGCACGCTCAATTTCAATCCGCAATGATTCCGTCATCAAAGTACCATCAGGGCTTGGAGATTCACCGGTATTCAAAACATCATACAGGTTAGAATCTTCCCCTTCCACCAATGGAGCATCCATGGAAACGTGACGGCCTGAATTTTTCATGGATTCCTTTACATCACTTTCAGACATATCAAGCAACTCAGAAATCTCTTCTGCAGAAGGAGCGCGTTCATGTTCTTGTTCTAATGAAGCATAAGCTTTGTTGATTTTGTTGATGGATCCGATTTTATTCAACGGCAACCGTACAATTCTGGATTGCTCTGCCAATGCCTGTAAAATAGATTGACGAATCCACCAAACAGCATAAGAAATGAATTTGAAACCACGGGTCTCATCAAAACGTTGTGCAGCTTTGATCAAACCTAAATTTCCTTCATTAATTAAATCGGGTAGGCTCAATCCTTGATTTTGATATTGTTTGGCTACAGAAACCACAAAACGAAGATTGGCTTTGGTCAATTTTTCCAATGCCATACGGTCTCCTGCTTTTATTTTTTGTGCTAATTCAACTTCCTCATCTGCTGTGATAAGGTCTACTTTCCCAATTTCTTGTAAATATTTGTCTAAAGACGCAGTTTCCCTGTTGGTTACCTGCTTCGTAATTTTCAGTTGTCGCATTTTCTTCTACCTCTTAGTTTAAAATGTGTAATAATAGTAATACGTAAAACAATACCTAAATGTTACATAAAAGAGTAAAATTTATTTAAATTCAGACCGAAATATCAAAAACACCTATTTATGAATATTGAAGAGTTCAGAGATTATTGTTTAAACAAGATAAAAGTGACAGAAGAATTTCCTTTTGGGCCGGACACCTTGGTTTTCAAAGTTGCCGGAAAAGTATTTGCCTTGACCGGATTGGACAGTCCTGAGTTGAAGGTAAATTTGAAATGCAGCCCCGAACATGCTATTGAACTCAGAGACTTACATCCCGAAATCAAACCGGGTTACCATATGAATAAGAAACATTGGAATACGGTAAGCTTTGAAGGTAATTTGGATGAAACAATGCTAAAGCATCTTGTTGACCATTCTTATGACTTGGTAGTGAAAACGCTGCCAAAATCAAAGCGAAAAGAAATAGGGTTAATCTAAAGGTTGAAATTTGAAATTCAGCAAAATATTATTCTTCAATACATGAATAGTATCATTATTCGCTTTTTTCCAAATCAAATAAGGCTGAGGAATATCCCGTAAAGAGCTTCCTGTTTTTGTGCGAATCATGAGAGGGTTATATATAGAAGTGTCCAGCTCAAGCTTATCCAGATTTTCTTTTATGAATTTATATTTAACGGAATTAATATAATAGGGGTCATTGAGTCGTAAACTATTGTCTTTGTCTATGCTCCATTCAATATAATAAGGATTGATAACGGTTGTTTTATCAATATAAATCCTGGAAACATCCAGCACAAACCGAACCATGAAAATCAATGCAATAAAAATAATAAGAACAATTACCCAGTAGATTTTCTTCCAGTTTTGATTTTTTTTAATTTGTGTATTCAAGATACAAAAGTTTTGTCAGGCTGATTAAAAAACAAAATTAGCAAACAAATTGATTTTATCCACTGTTTCCGGAATTAAAAGCAAAACTTATTAGGTAAAAATTGGCTAAATTTGCAGCTTCAAAAATGAATCAGATGCAGTATCATCACCGAGAAATAGAGAAGAAATGGCAGAAATACTGGGCAGAAAACAAAACATTTAAAGCCCGGAACAATTCTCCGAAACCAAAATATTATGTGTTGGATATGTTTCCCTATCCGTCAGGAGCCGGTTTACATGTCGGACATCCGCTCGGATACATTGCTTCCGATATTTTCTCGCGCTACAAAAGACTGAAAGGGTTCAATGTTTTGCACCCTATGGGTTATGATTCTTTTGGACTGCCTGCCGAACAGTACGCGATCCAAACCGGCCAGCATCCGGCCGTAACCACAAAGGTGAACATAGAAGGAGGTGCAGACAAGCAGGGGAATCAAATTGAAGGCTATAGGAAACAATTGGATCGAATTGGTTTTTCATATGACTGGGAAAGGGAAATCCGCACATCTGATCCGAATTATTACAAATGGACACAATGGATTTTTATCCGGTTGTTTAATTCATACTATTGCAACGATTCGCAGCAGGCTCGCCCGATTTCGGAATTGATCGAAGTCTTTTCTCAGGAAGGAAACCAAAGAATCAATGCTGTCTGTGATGATGATACGCCGAAATTTACAGCCGAAACCTGGAATCAGTTATCCGAAAAACAACAACAAGAAATCCTTTTAAAATACAGACTGACTTATCTGGCGGAAGCGGAAGTGAACTGGTGCCCGGCTTTGGGAACGGTTTTGGCGAACGATGAGGTGGTGAACGGCGTTTCGGAACGTGGCGGTTATCCGGTTATCCGGAAAAAAATGACCCAATGGATGATGCGCATCACAGCTTATGCCGAAAGATTGCTCAATGGTCTGGACAAAATTGACTGGCCACAGCCCATCAAAGATGCACAAACGTACTGGATTGGAAAAAGCAAAGGAGCTTCAATCAACTTCATGGTCAAAGATCACGATTTGAAAATCGAGGTTTTTACGACAAGACCCGACACCATTTTCGGGGTTTCGTATGTAACTTTGGCGCCCGAACATCCGTTTGTGCCCAAAATCGTTACACAGGACAGGAAAGAAACCGTTTTTAATTATATCGAACAAACCTCCAAACGTTCAGAACGGGAACGAATGGCCGATGTCAATAAAATCACAGGCGAATTTACCGGTGCTTATGCTATTCATCCGCTCACCGGAGCAGAAATCCCAATTTGGATTGGGGATTATGTCTTGTCGAGCTATGGAACCGGGGCTGTGATGGCGGTTCCGGCAGGCGATGAACGCGATTATAAATTCGCGAAGCACTTCAACCTTCCAATTCCAAATATTTTCAAAGACAAAGATATTTCGGAAGAAGCATTTACGGATAAGGAAGGATTTGAATTACAGAATTCAGATATCCTGAACGGATTAGGATACAAAGAAGCAACCGAAAAGATCATCAAAGTTTTGGAGGAAAACCGTTTCGGAAAAGGAAAAGTCAATTACCGCCTGCGTGACGCCGTGTTTTCTCGTCAGCGGTATTGGGGTGAACCGGTTCCTGCTTATTACAAAGATGGAGTTCCTTATATGATTGATGAAAAACATTTACCATTGGTTTTACCGGAAGTAGATGAATACCTTCCTACCGAAACCGGTGAACCACCTTTGGGACGAGCAAAAGAATGGTGTTGGAATCCAGAAGCCGGGGAAGTTGTTTCTTCAGAAGGGGTACTGAGCGGAGTCGAAGCATTCCCGATTGAATTAAATACCATGCCGGGATGGGCGGGAAGCTCATGGTATTTTATGCGTTATATGGATGCGAAAAATGATACAGAATTTGCATCAAAAGAAGCAATGGATTATTGGCAGGAAGTGGATTTGTATATGGGTGGAAGCGAACACGCGACCGGGCATTTGCTGTACGCAAGATTCTGGCAGAAATTTTTATATGACTATGGACTTGTCCCAACCGATGAATTTGCTAAAAAACTCATCAACCAGGGCATGATTTTGGGAATGAGTGCGTTTGTGCATAGAATTAATGGAACGAATCAATTTGTTTCAAATGGATTAAAAGATGAATATGAAACAACTCCCATCCACGTTGATGTAAACTTACTCAAAGACGGGGGAGATGAATTAGACATAGAAAAATTCAAAGCTTGGCGGGAAGAGTATGCCGATTCTGAATTTATTTGCGAAGTAGACGGTAAATTTTTGACTTCCAGAGAAGTTGAAAAAATGTCTAAATCCAAATACAATGTTGTCAACCCCGACGATATCTGCGAACAATACGGCGCCGATACTTTACGGCTCTATGAAATGTTTCTCGGCCCGATTGAGCAAGCGAAGCCCTGGAATACGCAGGGATTAAGTGGTGTTTATTCGTTCCTGAAAAAATTATGGAAATTGTACCACAGCGGAGAAGGAGAGACATTCCATGTTTCGGACGAAGAACCGTCTAAAGCCGAAATGAAAGTGCTGCACCAGACCATTAAAAAAGTGGATGAAGATGTGAATAACTTCTCGTTCAATACATCGGTTTCCAACTTTATGATTGCCGTAAATGAATTGACAAAGTTAAATTCGAACAAACGTGCTGTTTTGGAACCGCTGGCCGCTTTGGTTTCGCCTTATGCACCGCATATTGCCGAGGAATTATGGGAAAAGTTAGGCCACACAGAAAGTATTTCGTTTGCTGAATTTCCTGAATTTGATGCGAAATGGCTGGTGGAAGATGCAAAGGAATATCCGGTTTCGTTCAATGGGAAGATGCGCTTTAAGTTAGAATTACCTATGAATTTTACCAAAGAACAAATTGAGGAAGCGGTAATGGCAGACGAACGTACACAAAAACAACTGGAAGGAAGAACGCCGAAAAACGTGATCATCGTTCCGGGAAAAATCATTAATATAGTAGGCTGATTAAGCCTTAATTTAAGAAATTTGTAAAAGATTCAACCTAATAAATATTATGGAAGCGGAATTAATTGAAAAAGAAGAATTGTCTCAATATCATTTGATAAAAACCGAGACCGACAATAAAAATGTGACAAAAGAAAAACTGGAGAGAGCTCTGCGTTTGGGCAATGAATTCAAAGCAAAGACGGTTATCACATTTCAAACCGAAGATGGGCCTAAGAAAATTGAAACGACTGTTTGGTCGGTAACAGATGAATTTATTCAAATCAAAGGAGGTGTGGCATTGCCGCTATATTCATTGATTAATATTGAATAATTATCTTCCTATTTTATCAAAAATCTGTTCAAGCTTGGCTTGAAGTATATAATCCTGTTTTACACGTTCAGCAATGGCCTTATAGTCTTGTTTGCTTAGGTCATGTTTGGAATAGGCTTTTTCAACATCGGCCTCCAGTCTTTGTTGAACTTTCTGAATTTTAGGCTGCACTTTGTTATATTTTTCAAAATCAGATTGTGGCACATCCGGCTCTATATCCGAATTTTCTCTTGTTTGGTCAATAGCATGATAAACTTCCAAATCAAGTCCTTCATCAGCAATTATTTCAGCCATTTCATTTTGTGCTTCTGTATTGAGCAGAACCATATCTTTGTAGGCACGTGCAAAGTTTTGCAAATCATAATCTGTAACTTCTTGCGCATGACTGCATACCATTCCTAATGCAGCTATTATAAATCCGAATTGCTTCCAATATTTCATTTCAAATGATTTTTATATAAACTTAGTGATTTCAAATATATTGCCAAATTAATTTTGACGCATATTTTTAATTAACTGTAAATCAATTATATAATTTAATGGCACAATTGTTTCATATATATGGGTAGTTAATTTAAAATTCAATTTATATGAAAACCACAGGAAAAATGTTTAGTTTATTGATGGCTGTTTTGTTTATCACATCTTTGGGATTTGTTTCCTGCAGTGATGATGACGGCCCTGCAGATCATGATGTTTTCGTAGGAAATTATGAAGGTGCAATTTCTTACAGTAATGGAGAAGATACAACCGTGACGAGTGATGGAAGCGTAGAAGTTGTGAAAGTAGGAAATAATTATAATTTTCTCTTTTCAAATGGAATTCCTAATCTTACCGGAGTCGAATTTGAAGAAAATGATGAAGGAGTTCTGATTAATATCGGTGCGACAGAATTTCAAATAATTCGGGTTACCGCTAATTCTCTTCTCATAAATTATACTGAAAATGAGAATGATACATGGACGGCTAACTGTACGAGATAAAAAATCCAACAATCAATTTATCCTGGAAAGCATTCTTCTTAAATGGAGAATGCTTTTTAGTTTTAAATTAATTGAGCAGGCATTGTAGAAATATCTTCAATAAATCGGGATAAACCCCCAATGCTATTGTCAAAGTTGTTCCGAGAATTAATAAGACCTGAGAGGTAAATGAAAGCTTGATTTTCTTTTTATCTGATTTTCTGAAATACATGGCTATGATGACTTTGATGTAATAATAAACACTTACAACCGCCAAAACCAAAGCCGCAATTATCAATATAAGATTGGAAGGTTCGTTCATGGCCGAACTCAAAATAAAGAATTTGGCTAAAAAACCTGATGTAAACGGAATCCCTGCCAGGGAAAACAGAGCCACAGCACTTGATGCCGCCAAAAGTGGAGAACGTCTGGAAAGTCCGTAAAAACCTTTATAATTAACCTTTTTTACTTGGGTAAGTGTGTAGAACAAAACAACGCTAGACAGCCCATAACTTACTGTATAAAACAACAATGCATATTGAGATTCTTCACTGATTTCAAACAAGGCAAACATCATAAACCCTGCCTGGACAACTGATGAATAGGCCAGCATTCGTTTTACACTGGTCTGTTTCAGTGCTGAAAAATTACCCAAAATTAAAGTCAGAATGATAATAAAGCTTAAAAGGTATTGATAGTTATGTGCAACAATTTCAGATGTGATTTTGAAGGCCGACATAACCGTCAGGAAAGTCATAAAACCGGTTCCCTTTACAATGGTAATCATATAGGAAGAAAAGACCGTAGGAGTTCCGTCATAGACGTCCGGAGCCCAGAAATGCATAGGTGCCACCGAAACTTTAAAACAAAGCGATAAAATTAACAATACCCATCCTAAATAATAAATGGATTGAAAATCAAAAGCATAAGCCGTTATGTTTTTTAATAAAAACGAACCGCTAGCCCCATAAATAAGGGCAAGTCCCATAAGCATAATTCCGGTTGAAAAAGCGCCCATCAAAAAATATTTAATGGCGGCTTCGGTGCTTTTCATTTTATGCTTGGCGCTCCCTGCCAAAGCATAAAGCGGAATCGAAAGTATCTCAATTCCCAAAAACATCAGAATCAAATTATTAAAGCTCGCCAAAACGGCGATTCCTACAAATGAAATAAAAATCAAAGCAAAATAATCTGAAACATGGCTCCCGGGCTTTGAAAAATTATACCGGTTGATGAGCGTGTAATAGATTCCGATCAAACAGAGAATTACAAAAAAAGAAATTCTGTACGGATCAGTTTCAATCATGTTGGGGTATTTACCCTGAAAGATTTCGCAATCCTGTATCTGAAAGACAGATGCAATTATCATAGCGATAAATAACAATACCGCCAAAATGCTTTGGTGACGTTTATCCTTTAGAACAAACCCGCTAAACATAAAAAGAATTCCCGATATGGCTGATGTCAATATAATATTCATAATGAATGCTCCTGTTTAATTTTGGAAAAGATTAAATAAGACTGATGGATAAATCCCCAATATTAAAATGATAAGAGAAATCAATCCGAAAATCACATATAAAGTATTTGGAAATTTCTGTTTCTTTTTAGGCAGATTCTCACGTTCTCCAAACAGCAAAGCTGTGGACAAACGCAATGTGTAAGCTGCAGAAAGAATCACCCCCATACAACCGATTACACACAAAACAGGGTTGTAGGTATAAAGTGCGTTTAACATCATGAATTCGCCAATGAAACTGCTTGTCAAAGGCAAAGCCACGTTGGCCAAACCAAAGAACGTAAAGAAAATAGCAATCCAGGGGTCAATATGTGCCAGACCGCCGATGGATTTTATGTCAGTTAATTTGTATTTACGCTGCATATAATCTACACTCAACCATAACCCCAATACTACGATTCCATGGCTGAACATCTGAAAATAAGCTCCTTTTGTTCCCAGTTCAGATTGTGTATATAAACTCATAAAGATCAATGCCAGGTGAGCAATGGACGAATAAGCCACAATCTTTTTCACATTCTTGGTTGTAAGTGCAATCAATGAGGCATAAATCAATCCGAAGCCAACAACGTACAATAAGTTATCGGTGTCCGGGCAAATAGAAGGAAACATATTCAACAACCAGTTCACGACTGCAAACAAGCCCATTTTGGCCATGAGTGCACTCAGAATAATTGTAACCGGAGTAGGTGAAGTTTTATAAACCGCCGGCTGCCAGCTATGCAAGGGAAACAATGGAATCTTAATCGCAAAAGCAATTAAAAACAACCAAGCAAGTGTTTGAAGGTTTCCAAATGAAGAGGTAACTTTTACCACATCACTCAGTAGAAAACTTTCAGGTCTTAACTGAAATCCTATATAAATGATGCCTCCCAGCATCAGAAAAGATCCTAAAATTGTGTAAATAAAAAAAGTTGTATTGGCAGAAATTCTTGTTTTTTTGGCTCCCCAAATCCCAATCAAGAAATACATTGGAATTAAGACAATTTCCCAGAAGAAATAGAACAAGAGTAAATCCTGTGCCAGAAATACGCCATTTAATCCGCCTAAAATAAGCAAAAGCAGGCCATAAAAAGTATTGGGATATTTCTTTTTAATTGTATAGAAATAAACAAAAAGAATAACGTAAACCAACGTTGTCAGCAAAACCATTGCAGCACCAAGTCCTGTTAAGCTCAACGCAATATTAGACTGAGTCGCGCCAAGTTTGAACCATGGGAAAGAAACAGTCAAGTCAACAGGTGTATTGGTAAACAGTAAAAATAATGTGTACAAAAACAGATAAATGCTGACAGCAGTTCCCACAAAACCCAAAGGGCGGTTGTGTTTGATAACCGTTAAGCCTAATCCGGCTACAAGTGGTAATAAAATCAGTAACGATAATAACATTCCTTTCGCTTTTTAAAACATTCCAAAAAAGAAAATCCCCAATCCGGCAACAATTCCTATTACCATCAAGAGCACATACATTCCTATATTTCCGGTTTGAACCGTTTTTATATTTTTTGATAAATAGTAGGACAAATCACCGGTTCCACCCACAACTTTGGCGATACCCGCTTTCTCCACATACTTTTTAAATACATTTCCTAATCCAATTATGGGATTGACAATGGTTGCTTGATAAATTTCGTCCACGTACCATTTGTTTTCGAAAACTTTTGCCAGCCCCGTAGCTTTCTTGTCAACCTTTCCATTGTACATTTTGTTTGCCAGAAAAATAGCAACTGCAACGCAAGCCAATAATGCACCCATTAACAGCCACTCCGTTGTATGTGAAATATGATGTGCTTCACTGCTAGGAGCCACTACTCCCGAAAGGAATCCGTTTAATCGATGTGCACCTTTCATAAACAATTCCGGAATTCCTACAAATCCCCCAAATATGGAGAGGACAGCAAGGATAATTAACGGGATGGTCATGGACTTTGGGCTTTCGTGCGGGTGAGCTTCCTCGTTTCTTAATTTCCCGTTGAACGTCATGAAATACAAGCGGAACATATAGAATGAAGTCAGGACTGAAACAATAAATCCGATGGCATAGATGGCTTTGTTGCCCAAAAACATGCTCAGTAACATTTCATCTTTGGAAAAGAAACCACTTAGAGGCGGAATCCCCGAAATAGCAATACAGGCGATGAGCATGGTGATATGTGTTGTCGGCATATATTTTTTTAATCCGCCCATTTTGGTCATGTCCTGCTCGTTGTGCATTCCGTGAATCACAGAACCGGCTCCCAAAAACAGCAATGCCTTGAAGAACGCATGGGTCATCACATGAAAAACAGCAGCCACATAAGCACCCATTCCCAATGCGGCAAACATTAAACCTAATTGAGATACTGTAGAATAAGCCAATACTTTTTTGATATCATTTTGGCGAATGGCAATTGTAGCAGTAATCAACGATGTCAGAATTCCGACCCAGGCGATGATTTCCTTTGTATAGGGTGCCAGTTCGAATAATTCATTACATCTTGTAATCATGAAGATACCTGCTGTTACCATGGTTGCAGCGTGGATCAATGCCGAAACAGGGGTTGGGCCGGCCATGGCGTCGGGCAGCCAGGTAAACAAGGGAATCTGTGCCGATTTTCCGGTTGCAGCTAAAAATAACAACAACGTAATTCCGCCAATCGCAAAGGTAGAAATATGAGTAGTGTTCAGCAATCCGAACACTTCAGTATATTGCAGAGTTCCGAATTCTTTGTAAATCCAGAACATAGCAAGTAAAAACCCAACGTCACCAATCCGGTTCATAATGAATGCTTTCTTCGCTGCCTCTACATAATCGCGTTTTTTGAACCAAAATCCGATTAACAGGAATGAGCATAATCCTACCCCTTCCCATCCAATGAACATCATAAAGAAATTGCTTCCCATCACGAGAATTAACATGAAGAAGATAAACAAATTTAAATAGGAAAAGAATTTCCCGAATCCTTTGTCTTCGTGCATATAGCCCGCGCTGTACACGTGAATCAGAAACCCGACCCCGGTTATGATTAATAAAAATAAACTCGTTAAAGCATCTATCTGGAATGAAAAAGGAATCTGAATGGATTTGAAATTCAGGATGTCAAATGCGTGAAAAATAAAGGGTTGTGCGCCCTCTCCCGATGGGACATTTATAAATACCAGTACTGACAATACAAAACTGATAAAAACAACCCCCGAACCCAATACAGAAATGGCACTTTTTGATAAGGCGTTTCTGCCCAAACCATTGATGAAAAATCCTAAAAGCGGTAACAAAGGAATTAACCAAATATACTTCTCCATAAATCTTAATGCTTTAATCGGTTTAAGGATTTCACATCCACATTGTAAACTTTTCTATAAAATAAAATCATGATCGAAAGCCCTATTGCGACTTCGGCAGCTGCCACCACCATAATGAAAAGCACCAGCATTTGTCCGTCAATTCCGGCTTCAGAACCTAAATTTTTTGCCTGGTGCATTTTGGAAAATGCCACCAGCAAAAGGTTTACGGAGTTTAGCATAAGCTCTACACACATCAGTACGATGATGATATTTCTACGCGTCATCACCCCAATCATCCCAATAGAGAAGAGCGCAAGTGACAGAAATAAATAGTAACTAATCGGTATCATTCTTATTTTTTGTTATTTCAAATTATAAATTTTAAATGATTCTTCTTATTAGATTTATAATTCAATTATATTAATTTTATTTTCAATTATTGCCATTCCAGAGACAAGGAATCTTTTTAATTCTTCATTAGATTTTTTCATTTTCTTAATCTCAAATATTTAGAATGACCTATACATTCAAATTAATTATTCTATTCTTTTATTGTTTTGAACCCATCCAAGTTCCTGTTAAATCCGGATCTGTGAATGTGTTTACCCAATCACCATTACCGGAATTGTCGTTTAATTGCCCTGTAAAAGCGCTTCCGATTGAGGTATTTCCTATGGTTGCAATTAAATCTCCTGTCGAAGATACTGCGCCGTTTATATTAAAACTAATATTATTCATAGTTGAATATGCAGTTCCTGTTGCATTTCCCTGCATATCTATAACTATATTCCAAGTACCTTCATCCCCCCCTGTATATGTGCCGGCCCAAGATCCTGCAAAACTATTTGTTGTTTCCTCTTGATTATCATCGTCGGATGAGCAACCTGCCAAACAGATTGATAACATCAATAACATTAAAATTTTTTTCATTTGGTTTATTTTTGGTCAATTAATCTTTGGTTTTTAAATCCTCGGTCTTTTTTGAAAGTAAAACCGCTCCAATCATAGCACCCATAAACAAAATACTCGCCAGTTCAAACGGAATCACATAATCTGAATATAATTTTGAACCGATTACTTCGGTGAGGCCTATGTTTCCTTCTGTCAAAAGTGTTTGGTTGTTTCCCATCACATCTGACTGGAAGAATATGCCTACTGTCAATGTGAAAAACATTGCGCAGATAATCAAACCGGCTGTAACTACAAAGGGCTTACTAAAGCTTTTATCTTCTTTATTCAAATTCATCAACATCACCACAAACAGGAATAAAACCATGATGGCTCCTGCATACACAATGATGTTTACCACGGCCAAAAACTGCGCGTTCAATAAAACATAATGCGCGCTTATGCTGAAGAATGTGATGATCAGATATAAAATTGAATGCACCGGATTTCTGCTTATCACCGTCAAAAGCCCACTTAAAATTGTTAACCCGGCCAATACAAAAAATAAAATCTCCGCTGTTTCCATACTTTAATTAGATTTTTTTGGATGAGGAATTAATAAATCTTCTTTGGTATAAATGAAATCTTTTCTTTTGTAACTCGCCGGAGTCACTGTCTGAGAGAGATAAACGGCATCTTTTGGGCAGGCTTCCTCACAGAATCCGCAGAAAATACAACGTAGCATATTGATTTCATATTTGGCAGCGTATTTTTCTTCGCGGTACAAATGTTCTTCACCCGGTAGACGTTCCGCTGCTTCCATGGTGATAGCTTCTGCGGGGCATGCAAGGGCACAAAGTCCGCAGGCCGTACAGTTTTCACGCCCTTCCTCATCTCGGTTCAATACATGCAACCCCCGAAAGACAGGGCTGAAAGGACGTTGTTTTTCAGGATAATTTACCGTCACTTTTTTCATGAAAAAGTGTTTCAATGTAATCCACATTCCCTGAAAAATTGAAACCAGATAGAGTTTTTCCCAGAAATTCATCGGGCTTCTGTCCACTTGTTTCGCTCTATTTGTTAATGTTTCCATTTTTTATTTTTTCTTGTGTCCTTTGTTATTTTCTTTGAGTTCTTTGTGGTTAAGTTTTAAACACAAGGTTCATTAAGCTTTTTCACTAAGTTCACAAATTTTAATTCTTCTAATTATTTAATAATAAAATTACCAATCCGGTTATCAACATATTGATAAGTGCCAATGGCAATAATGTTTTCCAGCCCAAATCCATTAGTTGATCATATCTGAATCTTGGAATTGTCCATCTTACCCACATAAATACAAATATGAAGAAACAGGCTTTGAGGAATAAACTCAGGAAGTGTAAAACAGCCATCATATTCATACCCAGGCTTTCTGCCAGTTTTCCATCATTTACAAACGGGATATCATAACCTCCGAAATACAAAGTTGCCAAAATTACCGAACTAATGAAAATATTGATGTATTCAGCAAAAAGAAAAAACCCCAGTTTCATGGAGGAATATTCTGAATGGTATCCTCCAATTAATTCGTTTTCTGCTTCCGGTAAATCGAATGGTGTACGGTTGGTTTCGGCAAAGGCACAAACCAAAAAGATAATAAAGCCAATGGGTTGTAAAATGATGTTCCAGTAACCGTCCAGCTGTTGTTCCACAATTCCGCCTAACCTGAGTGTTCCACTGATCATCAAAATTGTAATCAATGCGATACCCATAGGTAATTCATAAGAAATAATCTGCGAAGCGGCACGAAGACCTCCCATCAATGACCATTTGTTATTAGACGCCCAGGAACCCAGCATGATTCCGTAAACACCCAAACTCAAAACACCCAAAATATAAAGAAACCCAACGTTGATGTCTGCAATTTGTGGAATGATTACTTTATCTCCCCATTCAAACCCTGTACTCCAAGGAATTACCGCTCCTGTCATACAAGCCAAGATCATCGCAATGGTCGGACCTAAAATAAACAGAAACTTTTCAGCGTGACGAGGTGTGATTTCTTCTTTAAAGAATAATTTCCCACCATCTGCCAAAGGTTGTAGCAATCCGCCCCAACCGGCACGATTTGGCCCTCGTCTGTCCTGAATATAAGCTGCTACTTTACGTTCAGCCCAGGTTGAATACATGGCAACCACCAACGAAAATCCAATCATCAGGCCACATAAAGCCGCTTTCTCTCCAATTAAACTCCAAAATTCCGGGTTCATATATTTTATTATTTTCTATTTGTCATTCCGACAAAGGAGGAATCTTAATTTAGATTCTTCATTTCATTTTACTCATTCAGAATGACACTTATTATATTTCAATTCACTTACTTCTATCTTCCAACTTCCATCAGTCCTTATAATCCTTACTTGTTGGTGGACGGTTAATTTTACTCAAATCTTTATCAGGCTCATTTACTTCACTTACATCATGGATGTTGAGTAATAATTTCGGATCCCGGCCGCTCATTACTTTTTTCAGGGTTTCGTTTGGTTTTACCGTTCCTATTTTTCCTTCATAATGTCCTTGACGGATGACAGATTCTCTTGCAACATGAGAAGGTTGTTCAATTACCCAATCAGAAGTTTGCTTTTTGTCAAAGCGGCAAGTATTGCAAATCCAATCTTCTACTTCGTTCCATTCATTTTTACGGGCCGTTACACGAAACACTTCATCTCCTCGGTACCAGACTTGTGCTTTTCCGCTGCAAGTCGGACAATCTCTGTGGGCATCCACCGGATTCAGAAACCAAACACGGTTTTTGAAACGGAATGTTTTGTCTGTCAAAGCACCCACCGGGCATACATCAATTACATTTCCGATGAATTCATTGTCTAACGCTTTTCCTAAATAAGTAGAAATTTCAGCATGGTCTCCACGGAACATAACGCCGTGCTCACGACATCCTGTAATCTGATCAGCTACTTTCACACAACGGTAACACAAAATACAGCGGTTCATGTGCAGCTGGATTTTATCGCCAATATCTTCCGGCTCAAATGTTCTGCGTTTGAATTCGTAACGCGTTTCTTCTTTACCGTGTTCATAGCTTAAATCCTGCAGTTTACATTCACCCGCCTGGTCACAAACCGGACAATCCAATGGGTGGTTGATCAATAAGAATTCCACCACACCTTCTCTCGCGGTTACAGCTCTTTCAGAAGTTTTGTTTCCTACGACCATTCCGTCCATGACGGTTGTACGGCAGGACGCCACTAACTTTGGCATCGGTCTTGGATCAGCCTCGCTGCCTTTGGTTACTTCCACCATACAAGTACGGCAGTTTCCTCCGGTATCATCGAGTTTGCTGTAATAACACATAGCAGGCGGAGCTACTTCTTTGCCAATCAAACGGGCGGCTTGTAGAATGGTCGTTCCTGCGGGCACCTGAATGGTTTGTCCGTCAATGGTTACAGTGAATAAAGGCGTTTCTTTTATTTCTGACATAATTAAGCCTGTTCTTTAATTTCCAACGGATTGGCATAATGAGCCAATCCGTAATTCCTCGTCAGGCACTCTTCTGGATTCAGAACGTGCCATTCAAATTCATCTCTGAAATGTCGTATGGCTGCTGCAACCGGCCAGGCCGCTGCATCGCCCAAAGGACAAATCGTATTTCCTTCTATCTTTCTCTGGATGTCCCATAGTAAATCGATGTCTGACATTTTTCCTTGTCCTTCATCAATTCTTTTCAGGATTTTTTCCATCCAGCCGGTTCCTTCACGACAAGGCGAACATTGTCCGCAACTTTCGTGACGGTAAAATCTTGCCAATGTATACGTATGGTAAACCACGTCTTGATCTTCATCTAAAACGATAAATCCGCCCGAACCCATCATGGTTCCGGTTGCGAATCCGCCGTCGGCAAGCGACTCATAGTTCATGTATCTTGGTTTTCCTTCTGCTGTTGTCAATAATAAATTGGCAGGCAAAATCGGAACGGAACTTCCACCCGGAATACAGGCTTTTAGTCTTTTCCCATTTGCAATTCCGCCACAGAATTCATCCGAATAAATAAATTCTTCCACCGTTTGTGTCATGTCGATTTCATAAACACCCGGTTTGTTGATGTTTCCGCAAGCCGAAATCAATTTGGTTCCGGTCGAACGGCCCACCCCGATTTTTGCATATTCGGCACCGGTCATCATGATAATAGGCACAACCGCAGCGATTGATTCTACGTTATTTACAACAGTTGGTCTTCCCCAAACGCCTTTTACGGCCGGGAAAGGGGGTTTGATTCTCGGATTTCCTCTTTTTCCTTCCAGACTTTCCAGCAAAGCGGTTTCTTCTCCACATATATAAGCTCCGGCACCGCGCTGAACATAAATTTCGCAGTCAAATCCGCTTCCTTTTATATCTTTTCCAAGCCAACCATTTGCTTTGGCTTCGGCAATGGCTTCTTCCAGGATTTCGGCAATCCAGGCATATTCGCCGCGGATGTAGATATAAGATGCATTGCTTCCCAAACAAAAGGAGGAAACGATCATTCCTTCAATCAACAAATGTGGAATAAATTCCATCAGATAGCGGTCTTTGAATGTCCCCGGTTCTGATTCGTCGGCATTTACTACCAAGTGGCGTGGAACGCCTTCCGGTTTTGCCAAAAAGCTCCATTTCATTCCGGTAGGGAAACCTGCACCCCCACGGCCACGAAGTCCGGAAGTTTTGACTTCTTCCAGGATTTGTTCGGGTGTCATGGTGAATGCTTTTTCCACTGATTTATATCCGTCATGCTCCCGGTATGCCTCGTAATGACGAATACCCGGAACTTCAGCGTGCTTTAATAATAATCTTGTTTCTCCCATTATTTAGTTGCTTGATTATTATTTATAATTTCTTTTTTTAATTTCTTTATTTCTTCCCAAGTATAATGACCGGAAATTTGTATAATGCCTTTTGAAACTTTCTCGGTTATTTTAGGTGCAATAATGATTCTATCATTATTGACAACCGCTAATTTCTTCCCCATGCTCATTTCAGATGCTTCACTGAATTTTTGTGTGCCTTTCTCATCCAACTCAATTCCTATCATAGGCATACCCTCATTATTAAAATCTGTCCAGATTTTTTTTAAATTTTTTTGATCACAAATTACATTTACGGTATCTACGTATATGATGGAATTATCAAAAGGGTCTTCGAATGATTTTGTAAATTCTGAAGCCGTATTTGTTGTATATAAAATTTTGAAATCGGCATTTATAAAATTTGTCTCCACAGCATTATTCAAACTTTTTTGACAGCTACAAAGAAGCGAGACGGAAAGAGAAAATATGGAAAATAATCTTATCATCACCCCAGCTTTTTCAATTCTTCCAACAATTCGTCTACTTTTTCGATCGTCAGGTTTTCACGATAGGTTTTACCCAACTGCATCATAGGTGCATATCCGCAAGCTCCCAGACATTCGGCCGGTTTTAAGGTGAACAATCCATCGGGAGTAGTTTCACCCACCTGTATGTTCAGTTTTTCTTTGATGTGGTTGATAATTTTATCGGAACCGTTCAACATACAAGGTCCTGTCTGGCAAACTTCCAACACGTATTTCCCAACCGGATTCAAATTAAACATAGAATAAAATGAAGCCACTTCGTACACTTCAACCGGCAAAATTCCCAAAAGTTCTGCTACATGATCCATCACGGGAACATCTAACCAACCCTGAGATTCAGCTTGAGCCAAATGCAGTACAGGAATCAAAGCACTTTTTTGTTTCCCTTCGGGATAGTGTGTCATGATTTCCTGTATCTTTTTATTCGTTTCTTCCGAAAACTGCACTGTTGTCATTTTTCTTATTGTTTAAAGTCTAAGGTTCAAAATTTAACGTTCTCTGCTTAAACTCATTTTTAATTCTTAATTTAAAATTCAAAATTTAATTTAAGCGTCTAATTCACCTGCAATTAAATTCAAACTACTCATGGTCAAAATCGCATCACTCAACATGGAGCCTTCTACCAATTCAGGATAAGCCTGGTAATAAATAAAACAAGGTCTTCTGAAATGCAAACGGTAGGCTGAACGACCGCCGTCACTGATGAAATAATAACCCAGTTCGCCATTGGCACCCTCTACCGCATTGTAAATTTCACCTACCGGTAAATCCACTTCACCCATGATGATTTTGAAATGAAAAATCAAAGCTTCCATTTTTGTGTAAACATCCTTCTTCAATGGAAGATAGAAATCAGGTGCGTCTGCATGGTATTTGGTTGCTTCTTCACCTTTCAGGTCATTTATTTTTTGAATGGCTTGTTTAATGATGCTAATGCTTTGCCACATTTCTTCATTTCTTACCAAAAATCGGTCATAACAATCACCGGTTGTGCCTACTGGTACTTTGAAATCAAATTCGTCATACCGGCTGTATGGTTTTTGAACTCTTACATCGTAATCCACTCCGGCAGCTCTCAGGTTTGGCCCCGTAAAGCCATAAGATAAGGCTCTTTCTGCACTTATTCCCCCTACACCCTGTGTTCGTTCGATGAAAATTCTGTTTCGGTTGAATAAATCTTCAAATTCTTTTAATACTTTCGGATATTCATCCAAAAACTTATGAATTTTTGCCCAAGCGGTTTCACTAAAGTCTCTTTCAAACCCGCCGATTCTGCCAATATTGGTTGTCAGTCGGCTTCCGCAGATTTCTTCATAAATTTCATAAATTAATTCACGATACTGAAATACATAGAGAAACCCTGTGAAGGCACCGGAATCTACGCCCATAATAGAACTACAAATCAAGTGATCTGAAATCCGCGCCAGTTCCATGATAATGACTCTCAGATAACTCGCTCTTGCCGGAACCTCAATCCCGACGAATTTTTCGACAGTTAAATGCCAGCCGATGTTGTTGATGGGAGCCGAGCAATAGTTCAATCGGTCGGTCAATGGTGTGACCTGATACAAAGGCTTTCTTTCGGCGATTTTTTCAAAAGCTCGGTGAATATAACCTACGGTTGGCGTAGCCTGAATAATTCTTTCGCCGTCAATTTCCAAGATATTTTGGAAAACTCCGTGAGTGGCGGGATGCGTAGGGCCAAGGTTAATTGTTTGAGTGGTTTTCTCAAGCGAGTCCTTTGGTAATTTTATATTGTGTTTTACTTCTGCCATAATTTGTTTAGAACTTAGAATTGTTTTTGATTCCGAAAGGACGTCTTTTCTATTCTATGTCTTTTTTCTCTCATTAAATATTTATTTTCCCAAAATTGAAATGTCCGCCACGTCCAAACATTTCATCGTCTTTGTCAGTCCGGGTTTGGTCTTCCAACGGAAATTCTTTCCGCATAGGAAAATAATCCATTTCGTCCACATTCATTACTCGTATCAAATTCGGGTGACCGATAAAATTCACACCGAAAAAATCATAACATTCTCGCTCCAGCCAGTTGGCAGTGTCATGTAACTTTGAAGCGGTATAAATATTAGGCTCATTGATGTCAAGGGCAAATTTCAGTCGGAGGTGAAAATTCTTCTGCATATTGTACAGAAGATATGTTACCACCAGTTCTTCTCCTTTGTTGTTGGGGTAATGAATAGCAGTAAGGTCGGTCATAAACTTGAATCCCAATGTTTCTTCCTCATATAGATATTGAAGAATTTTAAGATTGAATTCTTTGTCGGCATGAATGACCATTAAGTCAAAGCTCTCTTCATATCCGGATATTGCTTCTCCGAATTTTTCGCTGAGTTTTTCAAAAACAAATTTATTGTCCAACATATATAGTTTTTCGCTTAAGAAATGCCGTAGCTTTTCATTAATTCCTGGTATTCTTCGCTATCCCTTCTCCTGATGCTTTCGGTTTCCACCAAATCCTGCACTCGTAAAATGCCGTCAATGATGGCTTCGGGTCTTGGCGGGCACCCGGGAACGTAAACGTCCACCGGAATTACCTGGTCAATTCCTTGTAAAACCGAATAAGTGTCAAAAATCCCACCGCTGCTGGCACAGGCTCCGACCGCTACTACCCAGCGCGGTTCTGCCATTTGTATGTAAACCTGCCGCAAAACAGGACCCATTTTTTTTGAGATGGTTCCCATGACCATCAAAAGATCACATTGTCTGGGAGTAAATGCAAGCCGCTCACTTCCAAATCTAGACAGATCATAAGTTGACCCCATGGTTGCCATGAATTCAATTCCACAACAGCTTGTTGCAAACGGCAAAGGCCAAATTGAATTCTTTCTTGCCAGCCCTACTACTTTTGACAGTTGTACGGTCATGAAGCCTTCTCCCTGGTATCCTTCCGGCATATCCACCACTTTTATGTTGGTGTTGTGTGTTACCGGCCTTTTATTATGAATCATAACTCTCTTTTTTAATTAAACAACATTCAGAACTCTGGTTATCTTTCCCAGTCCAAAGCTCCTTTTTTTCTCACATAAAGATACATAATCAAAAACAGACCCACAAAAGTTGAAACAGCCGCAAATCCTTCCCACCCCAATTCCTTGAAATTGATGGCGTAAGGATAAAAGAAAATCACTTCTACATCAAAAAGAACAAAAAGGATTGCTACCAAATAGTATTTGATAGAGAAAGGTTTTCTCGCATTGCCTACTTGTTCAATTCCACTTTCGAAGTTATCTAACTTTTCATCTGTGCTGCGTTTAGGCCCCAAAAAATGGGTGGCTACAATTGTTCCTACAACGAAACCAACAGCCAGTAAAAACAACACTAATATCGGGATGTAATTTAAAGATGTGTCCATTTTTCATTAAAAAATCAGCGTGTAAATTTACGAACTATTCATAGGACACAAAGTCAAACGAGGTTGAATTTGTTGGTTTTAATCAAAATTCTCTAATTTATATTCGTTATAAATAGTAAAATAACCAAATCATCAAAATATTCGCAGTATTTCCTCTATTTGATTGAATTAAATGAAATAATCTAAATAGATTTTTGATAAAGATTGGATTTTGAAGAATCAGGAAAGTTAAAATTAATCTCTTTTAAAGACACTGGAACAACCTTCATCACAAATCAATGCGCCATTTTCCATTACCGGTTGAAGAGTCATTTTGTTTTTTGAAAGTTCAACTTGAAAATAAGCAGGGCTATCTGTAGGTTTGTAATTTAAATGCAAAACTGAATTATGAAATGAATAATTTCCATTTAGCGATTTGGAGGAAAGCCTTTCTTTGAAATTCCCTTTTTCATCAAATTCAAAATTAAAATCCTCTATTTTTCCGGATTTAATTTCCTGAGCCCCATTGCTTGAATAGGATTCTGCGTGAGTCCATTTCCCGGCAATATTCTCGGAGTTATTTTCCAATAATGTTCCAGAACAATTGAGAAAAAGAAAAGCAGAAAAGAAAATAACAATCTTCATGCGGTTATCATTTATTCAAATGTACGAAAGATTCATTAAATTGGAATTGAGCGGATTGGGTTTGGAAAACAAGATTTAAAAAATATTAAAGATAGACTTGATAATCCAATTAATATTACTACATTTGCCGTCCGAAAAATTAATTAAATCATATAATAATGTATGCAATTGTAGAAATAGCAGGGCTTCAATACAAAGTTGAGCAAGACCAGCAGTTGTATGTAAACCGTTTGCAGGGTGATGCAGGTGCGGAAGTTTCTTTCGACCGTGTATTGCTTACTGATAACGGTTCCATACAAGTTGGCGCCCCGGTTATAGACGGAATTTCCGTTGTAGCGAAAATCGTTGAACACGTAAAGGGAGACAAAGTAATCGTTTTCAAAAAGAAAAGAAGAAAAGGTTACAAAAAGAAAAACGGCCACCGTCAGCAATTCACAAAAATTGAAATTGTTTCAATTGGAGGAGGAAAAGCAAAAGCGGCTAAAAAAGAAACCAAAGCTGAAGCAGACGTAAAAGAAAAAGCGCCGGCCAAAAAAGCAGCTAAAAAATCAGACGACCTTAAACTAATTGAAGGAATCGGCCCAAAAGCTGCTGAAGCATTGGTTGCAGCAGGAATTGACACTTTCGCAAAACTTTCTAAAAAGTCAGTAGAAGAAATCAAAGCGGTTTTGGAAGCGGGAGAAAATTTAGCACACTTAGACCCTGAAACCTGGGCAAAACAAGCGGAATTAGCTGCTGCAGGTAAATTTGATGAATTGAAAGCATGGCAGGACGAACTCAATGGAGGGAAGACTGAATAATTTTTAACTGAAAAATAAAATAAAATGGCACATAAGAAAGGAGTAGGTAGTTCCAAAAACGGCCGTGAATCGCACTCTAAACGATTAGGTGTTAAGATTTTCGGTGGACAGGCAGCAAAGGCGGGAAATATTCTGGTACGCCAAAGAGGTACAAAACACCACCCCGGTGATGGTGTAGGAATCGGAAAAGACCACACTTTATTTGCATTGGTTGACGGAACGGTAGTATTTCGTAAAAAAGCGGATAACAGGTCATACGTTTCTATTCAGCCTGTGGTAGAGTAAGCCTGTAATTTTAAATACAAAATTTAATCATAATAAAGGCTGCCTTTCACGGGCAGTCTTTTGTTTTTTTGGCTCTGTAGCTCAGTAGGATAGAGCAGTAGTTTCCTAAACTATTGGTCGGAGGTTCGAATCCTCTCAGAGTCACTTTCTCAATTTTGAAGAGTTATGGTAGGGGTTTTTATAAGAAAATTAAAAAACATTTAAATTTGAATTTGAAAATTTCTCAACTCTTATTATCTTCGTGAAACTATTTTTAATGCAATAATGAAAACAATCAAATTCTTCCACCCGGAAGAAACGTTCACTTACTACATTGATAAATGCTTTTGCAAAGTAGTATATTCTGGACAGCACCATCAGCTTCTTATTGAAATCCATTCCAATGAAGACCTTGATCATGTGGAAGATGATTCGCTTCAAAACGATTTTCCGCAAGTGATTTTGTCTATTGATGATTTCCCGGTTAATGTGACTTCGGTTAACGAATTAAGTGGAAAAACCATTGAAATCCCAAATTGTTTTGTGGAAATTGAGGATGAAGAAGGGGAATTAGAAGAATTATTTTACACCAATGTCAATTTTCTGGAAGATGATTTTGAAGCAGACAACAATCAACTTTCTTTTTTCAAGGATGAATCTGGGACACTTTGTATGAAATGGAAAGGGGAAGTCGCCGATTTTACAGAGCAAACAGAAGACTATATCCCGTTTGAGGTAGAGTGCGCATTTGTTCCACAAAAAATAGAAGAAAGGGAGTAATTTATCTTCTCAAAATTAAATTAAATTTTTTAGCAAGAATTTCGCGCTTCGTATTACGATACTTATCTTTGTTTTGGCAAAAACGAAAAGATGAGAACGGAAAAAGACGACAAATTACGCCTTGATGCGCTTCGGTATCATGAATCGGGCAGACGAGGAAAAATAGAAGTAATTCCCACCAAAAGTCATGATACACAAAGAGATTTGGCGCTGGCCTACTCGCCGGGTGTAGCAGAACCCTGTTTAGAAATTGAAAGGAACCCTCAGGACGTTTATCGTTATACAGCAAAAGGAAATCTTGTGGCCGTTATCTCAAACGGAACAGCAGTCCTGGGACTGGGAGACATTGGGCCATTGGCCTCAAAGCCTGTGATGGAAGGCAAAGGATTGCTTTTTAAAATCTTTGCTGACATTGATGTTTTTGACATTGAGATAAACGAAAAAGACCCGGAGAAATTTATTCAAACCGTAAAAGCAATCTCGCCTACATTTGGAGGGATTAATCTAGAAGACATCAAAGCACCCGAAGCATTTGAAATTGAAAGGAGGTTAAAAGATGAACTGGATATTCCCATTATGCATGATGACCAGCATGGGACGGCAATCATTTCCTCAGCCGCACTGATCAATGCGCTTGAGTTGGCAGATAAAAAAATTGAAGAGGTTAAATTTGTAGTCAATGGCGCTGGTGCAGCAGCAATTGCCTGCACCAAACTGTATATGGCACTTGGGGCAAGCCCGGAAAATATTCTGATGTGTGACAGCAAAGGCGTTATCAATCACTTACGTACAGATTTAAATGAAGAAAAATTACCATTTGTACGAAACACTGAATTAAATACACTTGAAGACGCTATGCAGGGCGCAGATGTTTTCATCGGTCTTTCCAAGGCAGACGTTGTTTCACCTGAAATGCTGTTGTCAATGAATCCCAATCCGATTGTTTTTGCCATGGCAAATCCCAATCCAGAAATCACATATGACAAAGCGGTAGAAACCAGAGATGATGTCATCATGGCTACAGGGCGTTCAGATTTTCCTAATCAGGTAAATAACGTGCTTGGGTTTCCTTTTATTTTTCGTGGTGCACTAGATGTCCAGTCCACAAAAATTAATGAAGAAATGAAACTGGCAGCGGTTCATGCTCTGGCTGATTTGGCAAAAGAGCCTGTCCCGGAAATGGTGAACATGGCTTATAAAATAGGGAATCTAAGTTTTGGAAGAGAGTATATAATTCCTAAGCCATTTGATAATAGATTGATTACGAAAGTTTCAATGGCGGTGGCGAAAGCGGCAATGGATTCGGGAGTTGCCAGAAAACAAATCAAGGACTGGGAACAATATGAAGAAGAACTGCTCAATAGAATGAGCAGCGACCAAAAACTCATCAGGCTATTTCAAAATCGGGCCAAACAAGACCCTAAAGTAGTTGTTTTCAGTAATGCAGCAGAATATAATGTTTTGAAAGCGGCGCAAATAGTTTATGACGAAGGAATTGCAAAACCCATACTTTTGGGCAACAGATCCAAGGTTGAAGCCATTAAAAGGCAGTACGACATTGTTTTAGATGTCCCGATTATTGACCCGAAATCCGAAGAAGCTGAAGAACATGTTGGCCGTTTGGCTGAGATGCTTTGGAAAAAACGTCAAAGAAAAGGAATGACTATGTACAGTGCCAAAAGATTTTTGACTAATAGGGATTATTTTGGCTCTATGATGGTAGAAGCAGGGGAAGCTGATGCTTTTCTCACAGGCACCACAAGAAGTTATGCTTCATCATTAAAGCCTATTCTTGAAACGATTGGAGCAGCACCGGGTGTGAAAAAAGTTGCAGGATTAATGCTGATGTTGACCAAAAAAGGTCCCGTCTTTTTTGCAGATACCACCATCAATGATGACCCAACAGCGCCGGAACTGGCGAAAATCGCAAGAATGACAGAATACATTGTCCGGGGATTAGGAATTCAACCAAGAACAGCCATGCTTTCTTTTGAAAATTTTTCTGCCCGTACGGCGACTTCCAAAAAAGTAAGTGAGGCCGTTTCCATTTTGCATAAAGCTTATCCTGAAATGATTGTAGATGGTGAGGTCCAGCCTGATTTCGCGCTAAATGAAGAATTAATGGCAAATTCTTTTCCATTCTCAAAATTAAATGGAGGAAGAGCCAACGTGTTGATTTTTCCTAATTTATCGGCTGGCAATCTCTCCTATAAAATTCTAAGGGGAATGGAAAAATCTCAAGTAATTGGCCCTATTTTAATGGGGATGAATAAACCAGTTCACATCTTGCAAATGCGCTCAACAATTGAAGAAATTGTAAATTTGGCCACTATTGCGGTTTTGGACGCTCAACAACGAAAAAAATGATAACCCATTTAAACGGAAAACTGGTAGAAATTTACCCAACGCATGCGGTGGTAGAATGCAATGGAATAGGTTATTGGGTCAACATAAGTTTGAATTCCTATTCTAAACTGGAAAAACAGGAAAACATAAAAATCTATACACAATTAATTGTTCGGGAAGATGCCCAAATTTTATATGGATTTTATTCGCCACAGGAACGTGAAGTATTTCTAAAATTGATTTCCGTAAACGGAGTGGGCCCCTCTTCTGCAATGATGATGTTGTCTTCGCTTGAAATAGAGGAAATTAGAGAAGCGATAGAGGTGGCAGACGCCACAAAACTTCAGAGCGTAAAAGGGATTGGGGCAAAGACCGCGCAACGAATCATAATTGACCTGAAAGATAAATTAGATAATGACGTATTTAATTTTAACATAAATTCTCATAATTCTAAAAATAAATCTAAATTTGAGGCGTTATCAGCATTAGACGTTCTCGGAATACCAAGAAAAACCGCCGAAAAAGTATTAGAAATTATCTCCAAAGACTTTCCCGATGCAGAAGCGGACATATTGGTAAAAGAAACGCTTAAAAGATTATAATTTTTTGAAACAGCTTTATTTATACATGAGGAGGATGAAAAGCTTGTTTCCGGTAATTTTTTTATTATTAATTATCGGCACAGCAAATGCGCAGGAACCTGATCCTGAACCAACCGACACATTGCCATATCCTTTTAATACTGAAGAGGGCGGTTTGTATTTGGATGATCAGATCAATTATGACATTATATATGATCCATCAAATGATCAATATATACTTTGGCCAAAAATTGGAGGAATTACGGTTGGTGAGCCAATTTACATTTCAAGCCAAGATTATTTGGATTTGATTTTGAGCCGAGATATTGACTCTTATTACCGAGATAAGTCAAGAGCCTATGATGAAATGTACAGAACCAATGCCTTTGGTGACAAAGAAAAAGAAGGTTCAGGGAACATTCTGCCCAGCCTGAAAATAAAATCAAGAGCATTTGAAACCATATTTGGAGGAAATGAAATCCAGCTGATTCCACAAGGTACCGCTCAATTGGACCTTGGTGTTTTTATTCAAAAAATTGACAATCCACAATTACTTCCTCAAAACAGAAATACCCTTACGGTTGATCTCCAACAGCGAATCCAGATGAGTATTTTGGGTAAAGTGGGTGAAAACCTTCAGTTGAAAGCAAATTATGATACACAGGCAGGCTTCGGATTTGAAAATGAAATGAAGCTCCAGTGGAAGAATATAAAAGATGGCGGCGAAGACGATATAGTCCAAAATGTGGAAGTCGGGAACATCAGCATGCCATTGAACACATCTCTTATTACGGGGGCACAATCCCTTTTTGGAGTCAGAACGGATTTAAGATTTGGAAATACAGATGTTTCCATGGTATTTTCTGAACAGCGGTCGGAAACCAAGAACATTACCGTTCAGGGAGGTGGAGTTTTAACGGAATACAAAATTTTTGCAGAAGACTATGATTACAACCGCCACTTTTTCTTAGGACAGTTTTTTCATGATTCATATGACAACGCACTGGTTAATTATCCGCAAATTTCAAGCGACGTAGTTATCACACGTTTAGAGGTATGGAGGATTGACCGTGGAGGTGCAAATCAGGAACAGAGAAGAAGTATTTTGGCTTTGCGGGATTTGGGTAATAATGGTGGTGCGCCAACCAATGGCACATTGTACAATCAGGTAAGTACAACACCAGGCATCAGGGAGGCAAGCTCTGCCCGGGCCAGCATGAATGGATTTCCTTTTAACGGTGAAAATTACCAGGAAGGCGAGCATTATGTGGTAAATGAGAATGTCCGGAAGTTAGACCCCAGCGAATATATATTTAATCCGTCTTTAGGGTACATTTCCCTTAGCCAGCCATTGGTAGACGGTGAAGACCTTTTGGCGGTTTCATTTCAATATACCCGAAACAGCACACCGGGTGTGATTTATAAAGTCGGAGAAATGTCCGATGAACAAAACCAATTATTAATTACAAAATTACTCAAACCCAATACAACTGTAAATGTGGGTTCGCCTATGTGGGATTTGATGATGAAAAACATCTATTCCATCAATGCGCTGACCATTTCGCCCGAAGATTTCATTATGAACATCGAATTCAAAGACAATAGTGCGAATTCTTCAGGAGTAATTAATTATCTGCCAAATACACCGGTACAAGATCAAACTCTATTGCAGGTAATGAACATGGATCGCTTGAATCTTAACGGAAATCTGCAAATGAGCGGAAACGGCCATTATGGAGACGGAATTTTTGATTTTGTATCTGGAGTTACCATAAACCCAACTCAAGGAACTATTATTTTTACGACAGTAGAGCCATTTGGAGAACATTTGGCAGGTGTACTTGGGGACTCGAACTCACCGTATGTATTTAATGAGATTTATAATCAGCTGCCCAATACACTTGACGCAGAAAAATTAGCCCAGAGATATAGCCTGTCAGGTAGATACAAAGGCGAAGTAGGTGGAGGAATCCCGCTGGGCGCGTTTAACGTTCCCGAAGGTTCAGTAAAGGTTACAGCCAACGGACAAGAGTTAATAGAAGGAGTTGATTATACTGTTGACTATCAGTTAGGACAGGTAACCATTCTCAATGAACAATTGAAAAATTCCGGAGTTCCCATTAACATCAGCCTGGAAAACCAGTCAACATTCAATATGCAGAAAAAACGTTTCATGGGGTTGAACGTTGACCACCACTTTTCAGATAATTTTCTTGTAGGTGGAACGATTGTGAATTACCAGGAAAGACCGTTGACACAAAAAGTTCAGTTTGGCGCGGAACCCGTGAGTAATACCATATTTGGATTACATACGGAATATACAGGTGAATCGGAATTATTGACAAGATTGACCAACAAAATCCCAGGAATTAAAACAGACCAGATTTCGCAGATCAACATCAGTGCAGAAGGAGCATATTTAATGCCTGGCCAGAATAAAGCTGCCGGTGGAGATTCTTACATAGATGACTTTGAAGATTCACAATCGAGAATCAGTCTGATGGATGCCGGATCATGGAAAATGGCAAGTGTGCCGGGCAAGCCTGCCGGTTTAAGTGGCTCAGCACACCCGTTCTTTCCCAATGGGACCAGCAATGATAATCTTGATTATGGCAATGGCCGTAAATTAATGTCATGGTACAACATAGACCCGAGGTTTTATGGAATTGGTGGCAACCCTCCTTCGGGAATTACAGATGCCGAACTTTCGCAACATAGCGTCAGGAGGGTTGAATTGAAAGAACTTTTTGATCAACGTGACGTGATGGCCGGTACCGCGACATTTATTAATACGTTTGACATGACTTTCTATCCCGGAATCAACGGGCCATACAATGTCAATCCAAATGCGACAGATACTCAGAACTGGGGTGGCGCCATGCGTCCGATTTCCGTAACCAATTTCATTGATTCAAATGTTGAATATTTAGAATTCTGGATGATGGATCCTTATGCTGACGGTGTAGGAGGAAACGGAGATTTATTAGTTCAGATAGGAAATGTTTCGGAAGATATCTTGAAAGATGGACAATTATTGTATGAAAACGGATTGCCACATTCAGGAAACGGAGCCGCGGTATCCCAAACAACTTGGGGTAAACAACCTGAAAATTACCCGATTATCTATGCTTACGAAACAGAAGGAGCCGCCCGAAAGGAACAGGATTTAGGGTACAATGGTTTAACGGATGCGGAAGAAATGGCTGCCTATGGATTATCCAACACAAACCCCGTTACCGGCCAAAGCGACCCGGCTTCAGATAACTATGTTTTTTATATGGATGACCGGTGGGGAATGACACCAGACGCAGGTTCTGTTACAGGTCGTTATAAATACTATCAAGGGCCACAGGGAAACAACTCAACAGATGATTTATTGAATGCATACAGCATGCAGCCGGACGCGGAAGATATCAACTTAGATTACAACCTTGACCAGACCGAAATGTACAACCAGTATACAATTCGTTTGAGCCCGTCTGATTTAATGAATAACACGAACAATTTCATTGTATCAACAAAAGAAGTTAACGTTAATTTGCCGAACGGACAAACAAGCGTACCTGTAAAATGGTACCAGTTCCGGATTCCGGTAGATAGCTTTGATACAGATATTGACGGTGACGGAATTGATGATTTGGTAACAGATGAGCAATTGTCAGCAGCCGAAAGCGTATTGACCTCTGCTCGTTATATGAGGGTTTTGATGAGAGGATTCAGCCAGGAAACAACACTTCGTTTTGCCACCATGGATTTGGTAAGAAGCAACTGGAGAAGATACCCTAAAACATTATTCCCGATTCCGGGCTCAACCAGTCCCGAAGAAGGTGTAGACCCAGATAATTTTCTTTCAAACCTGGAAATAGGACAGGTTACAATTGAAGAGAATTCCACCAATGTTCCTCCTTACGTATTGCCTCCGGGAATTAAAAGAGAGGAAATGCAGGGAACTACCGGGTATCAAAGTCAAAATGAAGCTTCCATGGTGCTGAAAGCCAAATTGAGTGCATCCAGCCCGACCAAGGCTGTTTTCAAAAACACCAACTTGGATATGAGAAGATACAAGAAAATGGAAATGTTTGTCCATGCGGAAAACCTTCTTGATGTAACCAACCAAAGTGTAGATGAAGACACGAAATTATTTATCCGTTTAGGTAGTGATTATTCAGACAATTACTATGAGTATGAAATGCCATTGAAATATACAGCCAAAACGAGCGACGGAAATCCATCAAGAATTTGGCCGGAAGAAAATATGATTGATCTTTCTACCGATTTCTTTGTGGAGGCAAAAAAATTGAGGGACTCAAATCCGGATTCCAATCCGTTAGAAAGATTTGCATTTGTTCCTGACGGAGAAAACCCGAACAAAATAGTTTACGTTAAAGGGCGACCCTCTCTTGGAGGTGTAACTTCTTTGATGATTGGTTTGCGTTCTACAAATGCGCAAGACAAAGAGGTGTTGGTTTGGGTCAATGAATTGCGGTTAAGTGAAATTGACAATGAAGGGGGTTATGCGGCCAGGGCGAGTGCCGGATTTACACTGGGAGATTTTGCCCAAGTACAGGTTTCAGGAAGTGTAAGTTCTGCCGGATTTGGTGCAATTGATGCCGGCCCGAGCCAGAGAAACCAAGAGGACTACAGAGATTATGCAGTAAATGCACAAGTGAAATTAGACAAATTCATGCCCGAAAAATGGGGAATGGAAATTCCATTTAACTTTACAATAAGTGAACAATTCACGGATCCTAAATACAATCCGCTGGACAATGATGTGCTGTTTGATGAAGACCCCAGAAGAGATGATCTGAAAGACATTGTAAGGACTTATGCCCAACAAAAATCTTTTACTTTCAGTAATGTAAGAAAAGTAAAAACCAATAATAAGCCTGCACGTTTTTATGACGTTTCTAATTTTGCGTTGTCGTTCATGTATGCCGATATGTATAACAGAGATGTTTACACTTCATACAATCTTACCAAAAACGTAAGAGCAGCATTGAATTATAACTATAGTTTTAAATCCAATTTTCATCAGCCGTTTAAAAACTGGCGGGCTGTTCAGGATACAGTTAAGGCATCTAAATACCTGAAGTTTATCAAAGAATTTAACATTAACCCATTGCCGGCAAGGCTTTCATTCAGAACAGATATTGACAGAACTTACTCAGAAAGACAATACCGAGATTTGAATCAGTATTTTGGAGGAAGCTCGTATCTGTTCCCTATCGCATTTAGCAATAATTTCCTTTTCTCCTGGCAGTATAATGTTGGATTTGATTTAACCAAATCATTGAGATTAGATTATACATCTTCAACAAGAACATTAAACGATGGAGCTGATTATGAATATGCCGATAAAGGATTGATTTGGAACAATTTATTTGAAATAGGCCGTCCGGTAAATTATGATCATCAAATCCAGTTGAACTGGAAAACCCCAATTCATTTATTCCCATACATGAGTTGGGCAAATTTGGAAATCGGGGTAACGTCCAACTATAACTGGCAGGCGAGATCTACTGTGTTCAGGAACATTCAATCTCCAACCGGAGAGAATGTCGATTTGGGTAATATTTCACAAAACGCCAATAGCGTCAATATGATTGGAGATTTTGATATGACCAAATTTTACAGTGAATTTACCGGTTACAACAAAATGGATTCCATCAAAAGAGGAAGAAACAGAGAGATAGATTCATTGGCAAGAGCGTATGAAACCCAAACCGGAAAAAGATTCAGAAGAAACAGTAAATCCTATAAGTTTAAAAACAAATACCGTGCACAAGATTTTGGTTGGATGGTCATTTCGAGTATAAAGAAATTCCAGTTTAATTATAATCAAACCAATGGAGCGATTGTTCCCGGTATATTGGCAGAACCCAATTTCTTCGGGTTTGGAAAAGATGGAGGAAGCCCGGGAGCGGGATTCATTTACGGAACCGAATTTGACATTAAACGTAAATTCATAGAATCTGGAAATGACTGGATTACAAGAAGCGAACAATTGCTTGACCCTTATGTAATTACGAGAGGAACGAATTTTACTGCCAATTCCATGGTGGAGCCATTTCCTAAATTAAGGATAGACTTGAACGCCAAGAGGTCTTCTACATTCAGAAGTTCTGAAATCGGATTCAATCAGCGGACTCCTGAAAATCCATCTGTAAGCACTTATGTTGACAGGTACCAAACGTTGAACAGTAGTAATATTGCCATTTCAACTGCGTTCATGGATCCGGACCAGATGTATCAAAACTTTGTGGATAACACCAAAGTCATTTCGGAAAGATTGGGTATGGCCAACGGTATGTCTCCCGGAACAGATGGTTATTATGCCGGGTTTGGAAAATCCAATTATGATGTCCTCGTTCCTGCATTTGTTGCAGCCGTAGAAGGCAGAGACGCCAAGAACTCATCATTGGGGTACAACAGAAAAATTCCTTTGCCCAACTGGGGTATTACATATTCCGGATTGACCAATATTCCGTTTATGAACAAAATGTTTGAAGTATTTGAAGTTTCTCATAATTACCTTTCCTCTTATACAGTCAATGGAATACAGTCCAATCCTAACTATTTTGTAAATCCCGCCGGATCAGATTTGAATGGCAACTTTTACTCAAAGAACATTTACGGAACCATCAATATGATAGAATCCTTCTCTCCGCTGATTGGAGTTGATATGACATTCAGAAACAGTTTCCAGCTGAGAGCACAATACAACCGGGACAGGATGCTGAGCATGAGTTTGAGTAATTATACTTTAACAGAAGATTACGGAACCGAGTATGTCATTGGAATGGGTTATGTTATCAAAGACCTTAAATTTAAAATGCGTTATCAAGGAAAAAACAAGACCTTTACAGGCGATATGAACTTCCGTGCAGACGTAAGGCTTCGTGACAGTGAAACCCGCATAAGAAGAATTCTTGAAGATGACTCACAGGTTACAGGTGGACAAAAATTGGTTTCAATCCAGTTCTCTGCAGATTATGATTTCAGTAAAAACTTCAACCTGAAATTCTTCTGGGATCAAATGATGACCGAATATAAAATATCAACAGCTTATCCCATCTCAACCATCCGTGCCGGATTAAGCGCAACCCTTACATTTGGAAATTAATTGTAAATAAAATAACAGTAAATACTATGAACATTCCACAAGATTTAAAGTACAGCAAAGACCACGAATGGGTAAAAGCAGAAGGTGATACAGCCACTATCGGCATTACAGATTTTGCACAAGGCGAACTGGGTGATATTGTATATGTTGATGTAGATTCAGAAGGCGAAACTTTGGATGCTGAAGCCGTTTTCGGAACCATCGAAGCCGTTAAAACCGTTTCCGATTTATTTATGCCATTGCCAGGCGAAGTAATCGAGGTGAATTCCGCTTTGGAAAGCAATCCTGAACTGATCAATTCCGACCCCTATGGTGAAGGTTGGATTATCAAAGTGAAAATCTCAGATGCTTCTGATTTAGACAATCTGTTAGATGCCGCAGGATATCAGGAACTTGTTGGTTAAAAAAGAGAAAAGGCTATATAAGATAATTTTTATTTTATATACCCTTTTTCTATTTACCGTTACCTTGATGCCACTTAATGTCTTTGACTCCGGTCAAGGTGAGTGGCTTCCGTTTTTAGAATTTGACAATTTAGACAAAGTTGTCCATGCCCTGTTATTTTTTGTTTTTACCGGAATTTTCTATTTGGCATTAAACCCAAATAAAATTTATTTATTTGTCATCCCCGTCCTCACCGGCTTATTGATTGAAACTTTACAACATACACTGGGCTTGGGAAGAACATTTGACCCCTATGATATTCTCGCCAATTCATTAGGCACAATTTGCATGCTGGCTTTGATTCTTTTTTTAGAGAAGAGAAGATTATCACAAGAGTAAAGCCGCAGAACTTTTGCATTCACACGAAATAATTTAAAAATGTAATTTATTTGGGCGCCAATTCGGGCTGCTCCGGGGTTCCGTATGCCGCCATTAACTATCACAACGCCCAATGGCGGCACACCAAGCCCTGCACATCCCGGGCGCGATTCAACAAATAAAAATAGAACAAAACCCAATCAATCTCTCCAAAGATTTACCATAAATCAGCGTTTTTTCACATCTTTGTAAATACAAAGCAAGATTATGGCAAATCAGAAACCATCAATCCCAAAAGGAACAAGAGATTTTTCACCAGAGGAAGTGAGCAAGAGGCAGTATATCTTTGACACAATCTGCCACCAGTTTCAACTATTTGGTTATTCACCTATTGAAACACCCTCATTTGAAAACCTTTCTACCCTTACAGGTAAATACGGCGAAGAAGGAGACCGCCTGATTTTTAAAATCCTGAATTCAGGAGATTTTCTGGCAAAAGCAGATGAGGAATTGCTTCAGGAAAAAAATAGCCAGAAATTAATTTCAACAATCTCCGAAAAAGCCCTTCGATACGATTTAACTGTTCCTTTTGCACGTTATGTGGTGCAACACCAGAATGAAATCACCTTCCCATTCAAACGTTACCAGATGCAGCCGGTTTGGCGCGCAGATCGTCCGCAGAAAGGAAGATTCAGGGAATTTTACCAATGTGATGCCGATGTCGTCGGAAGTGATTCTCTCTTACAGGAAGCAGAATTGATTTCACTTTATGATGCCGTTTTCAATCAGCTGAACGTTCAGGTTGAGATTCATTTTAATAACAGGAAAATTCTGAGTGGATTGGCTGAGGTAGCCGATATTTCTGACAAGTTGATTGATTTTACCGTTGCGTTGGACAAGCTGGACAAAATCGGAAAAGAAAAAGTCAAAGAGGAAATGGCGCAAAAAGGGATTCCACAAAATTCGATTGACAAGCTTTCCGCATTATTTACCATGTCGGGTGATTTCAAATCACAATTGAATTCACTGGAAACCATTTTGAATACCTCTGAAACAGGCATGAAGGGAATTGAAGAAACCCGTTATGTTTTGGAACAGATGGAAAATTTAGGTTTGAATTCCTCCGAACTGATCTTGAACCTGACCCTTGCCCGCGGGCTGGATTATTATACCGGAGCAATCCTGGAAGTCAAAGCCAAAAATGTACAGTTGGGTTCCATTGGTGGCGGTGGCCGTTATGATGACCTGACAGGGATTTTCGGTTTAGAAGGATTATCGGGCGTGGGGATTTCATTTGGCTTGGACAGGATTTACTTGGTTTTGGAAGAATTGAATTTGTTTCCCGAGTCCATTGAAAATACCCTGGACGTTTTGTTCATTAATTTTGGGGAAAAAGAATCGGCCAAAGCTATGACACTGGCAAAAGGATTAAGAAAAGAAAATATACGATGTGAGGTATATCCGGACACAGCCAAAATGAAAAAGCAAATGCAATATGCCGATAAAAAAGCGGCAAGATTTGTCGTGATGATCGGCGAAGAAGAATTGAAGTCGGCGCAAGCCACCATCAAAAATATGCAGACCGGTGAACAATTTACCACTCCGGACAAACAACTTGTTCTGGATTTGAAGGGGTTGGTTAGCTAAAGCTTTTTTATTAAGACTGCTTTGGAAAGGGTATAGGTAGAATAAATTTTTTACAACCCGTAGACCCTAAAAGTTCAGTTGAAATCATAGAAAGTTGGTTAAAATGAAAAAAAAATATATGAAATTAATTATTGGTTTTGGAATTGGGCT
>PJTQ01000324.1_pt1 | contig 37149 bp, 41 predicted proteins | sample 1512231 | NCBI WGS metagenome assembly PJTQ01 (sample SAMN08177688, study PRJNA422409) | Soil metagenome, whole genome shotgun sequencing project. | isolation source: Soil (3) enriched on wood chips | place: USA: Madison | collected 2015-01-15 | reverse complement strand
TTTTAAGGTCGGCAATGCTCATATCTTTATTCATTCTGATGTCTATCGTTCTCAAATAAAGAATTATCCAAATTCTGAAGAAATGAACAAAATCATTAACTTTAACTATCAAATATCTGAAAACATAGATTTGCAAAAATAGATTTTGGCTTGCTGTATTGCTGGGCTTGACCAATAACGAATACTTTCCCACCTTTGGCAATATCTCTAAAACAAATGCGACAAAAGAAACAATGAATAAATTCCTTTTAATAATGCTTTTTTCTTTGAATTTCACAACATCCAGTTGTCAAAGTGAACATACGGAACAATTGGTGCATATTGTTGCACAACCAGAAGTAGAAATCAATAAAATATTTGGTTTTGCAATTACCTATAAAGTGAAACCAGATAGTGTTTGGAGCAATTCCGACCAAATTGAAAATTTAGAGTTAACTGAAAAATTCAACAAATCAATCAATAGGATTGAAGAAAGCACTACAACTTACGAAGGGGGGAACACAAAAACCAAACATTATTATTCTTCATCTAATTGGGCCACACCAACCAAGTTAGGCAAGGTAAATTTCCCCATCATATTTTATAAAATTAAGGACAAAGTATACCAAACAAAACCATTCTCTATAAACGTAGTCGAAAATTTAAAAGTAAACTCCAATTCGGTTATCTTAAAACTATCATCAGATAAAGAAACTTATAAACTTGGTGATACGATTAAAATACAATTACTGGAGTTTTCAAAATTTGATTTAGTTTCTCGTTTTTCCAAAAGGGAATTTGAAAACGCAATGAATAACTTAAATGTAAAAGGAGAACAAAATGCCATAAAAATAACGTTTGAAAAAAAAGTCGATGACATTGTGGGTATTCCTGATTTTGAAAAATATATAGATGAAAGATTTGAGGTTATTCGGTTTGATTGGAATCCTTTCAATCAGGACAGGTCAATCGCACAAATCAATAATGTGAATTTTATTCAATCAAAGATTTTTGAATTAACGGTTTTAGCAAAACAAAAGGGAGATTTCACCATCGGATCCTCTGAATTTGAATATTTCATAACCAAAAGTGAAACAGATGCCCGAAACAATATCGAACCTTCTGACGAAGAAGGCTGGCATAAATTGACAAAGAAAAATTCTACCAAAGTGTCTATTCAATCCAATCCACTTAAAATAAAAGTAAAATAGCATAGCCGTCAATAAGCGTTTGGTAAAATTGAAAAAATTCACCCTAAGTGCTTTACTAAAATCTCTTTTTTCATTAGAATTTGGCACAAAAACATTAAATAAAACAATTTATAACAGAAATTATGAAAGCACTCATCATCGTTGATATACAAAATGATTTTCTAAAAAATGGAAGTTTAGCGGTTCCAAACGGAAATGAAGTCATTCCTGTCATCAATGAATTACAAAAAGAGTTTGATTTGATTGTCGCGACCCAAGACTGGCACCCGGCTGACCACAAAAGTTTCGCGGCCGAGCATCCCGGAAAAAAGGAATTTGAAATCATTGATTTAAACGGGCTTTCTCAGGTGCTTTGGCCGGTGCATTGCGTTCAGGGAAGTTTTGGAGCCAAATTTCATAAAGATTTAGAAACCCATAAAATCGAAGCTATTTTCCGAAAAGGAATGGACAGAGAAATCGACAGCTATTCAGGATTTTATGACAACGGAAAACGCAAAAACACAGGATTATTTGGTTACCTGAAGGACCGAAAGACTTCGGAAGTTTTTGTTTGTGGATTAGCAGCGGATTTTTGTGTGTATTTTACTGCCAATGACGCTTTGGAACTAGGCTTTCCCACAACCATTATTGAAAGCGCAACAAAACCGATTGATCCTGAAAACTGGAATATTTTAAAAACAACATTCACATCAACAGGTGGGACAATCCTCTCTTAGCTTCAAGTAAGGCTAATAGCAAACAATCATTCCCTATACTCCGGTTTCAGCTTATCGTAAAACTTTTTATAGAACTTATCAATCTTCGGTGCAATGACCAGTGAACAGTACGGGTTTTTATCTGCATTGTTCTCATAATATTCCTGATGATAATCTTCCGCCGGATAAAATTTCGTTAACGGAACGACTTGCGTAGTAAAATTCCCATTATACATATCAGAAGCTTCAAATTCTTTAATAGAGCGCTCGGCCATTAACTTTTGCTCGTCATTTTCATATAAAATAATGGAACGGTATTGTTCTCCCACATCATTTCCCTGACGGTTCAGCTGGGTCGGATCATGAACCGTCCAAAAAACATCGAGCAGTTCATCAAAAGAAATCACAGACGGGTCAAAGACTACCTGGATCACTTCGGCATGACCGGTGGTCCCGCTACAAACTTCCTTGTAAGTAGGATTTTCGGTATGACCGCCCGCATAACCCGACGTCACGCTTTCTACACCTTGCAGTTGATCAAAAACCGCTTCCACACACCAAAAACAGCCACCGCCAAAAGTTACTTTTTCTAATTTATTGTTTGAAATCATTTGAGTATCATTAATTGTTTTATTCGTTTGTTCAGGCTCAGGTTGACCGGAGCAACTCCCCAAAATAAAAGCCAAAGCGAAGGTAATCATTACTTTCATCGTTATGTAATTTTAAGATTAATAATTTGGCCAGAGTCTATAAATCACACTTAACCAACTATAATACAGAAGCTTGAAACTATTATCAAAAATTATGCCCGTATAATTCTAACTTTGTTAAATATGCTTAATTTTGTAGTCAATTAATTAAAGGATATGTTTAGTTACGGGATCAAAGAATTATTAGACAAAGGAAAAGAAACAATTTTACAGGAAGTAACCGTTCAGGGCTGGGTTCGTTCATTCAGGAGCAATCGTTTTATTGCATTGAATGACGGTTCCACCATAAAAAACATACAAGTTGTGGTTGATTTTGAAAATTTCAATCCCGATTTACTAAAGAAAATTACCACTGCCGCTTCGCTCAAAATAAAAGGGGAAGTAGTGGAAAGCCAGGGTGCCGGGCAGGAAATTGAAATCATCGCCAAAGACATTTTGGTTTTAGGTGAAGCCAACCCGGACGAACTACAGGAAACCATTTTGCAGCCCAAGCAGCACAGCCTGGAAAAGCTGCGCGAGCAGGCACATTTAAGATTCAGAACCAATACTTTTGCATCCATCATGCGCGTCAGAAACGCATTGATGTTTGCTGTACATAAATATTTCAACGAAAACGGATTTGTTTACATCAATACGCCCATCATTACCGGATCTGATGCCGAAGGCGCGGGCGAAATGTTCAGCGTAACCAATCTGGATTTGGAAGATTTACCCAAAAACGAAGAAGGAAAAGTCGATTTTGCACAAGATTTCTTTGGAAAACATACAAACCTGACGGTTTCCGGTCAATTAGAAGGTGAAGTGGCCGCCATGGGATTGGGAAAAATTTACACCTTCGGCCCTACTTTCCGTGCTGAAAATTCAAACACCACACGGCATCTCGCTGAATTTTGGATGATCGAACCCGAAATGGCTTTCTACAATCTTGATATGAACATGGATTTGGCAGAAGATATGCTGAAATATGTGATTCAATACGCAATGGACAATTGCGCCGATGATCTTCAATTTTTGGCAGACCGTTTCAACAAAGAACAAACCCAGAAACCACAAAATGAACGATCTGAATTGAGTTTAATGGAAAGGCTGGAATATGTGCTGAACAATAAATTCATTCGGTTGACTTATACCGAAGCGATTGAAATCCTTCAAAAATCAAAACACAACCAAAAAGGAAAATTCAAATATCCGATTGAAGGCTGGGGAACTGATTTACAATCAGAACACGAACGTTATTTGGTAGAAAAACATTTCAAAACGCCGGTGATTTTATTTGACTATCCGGCCGAAATCAAAGCATTTTATATGCGTTTGAATGAAGATGGAAAAACCGTGCGGGCCATGGATATTTTATTTCCCGGAATTGGTGAAATTGTGGGTGGTTCGCAAAGGGAAGAACGCCTGGACGTTCTGGATGAAAAAATCGAACAGTTCGGTATCGAAAAAGAAGAGCTTTGGTGGTATCGTGATACAAGAAAATTTGGTACGGTTCCTCATAGCGGTTTCGGTTTAGGTCTGGAACGTTTGGTTTTATTTGTGACCGGAATGGGAAATATCCGAGACGTAATTCCTTTTCCCAGAACGCCCAAGAATGCAGAATTTTAACTAACTTAGGGAATGATATGTTAAAGCAGGAACTCAATTTAAAATTACAGCAAAAACTTTCTCCACAACAAATCCAGTTGATGAAGTTGGTTCAGTTGCCTACGATTGCATTTGAACAGCGAATTAAACAAGAATTAGAGGAAAACCCCGCTTTGGAAGAAGGAAATGACTTCGAAGCAGATGAATTATCTTCTGACGATAGTTGGGAAAATGATGCCGATTATGAACAGGAAAATACCATTGACACCAGTGAAATCAATATAGATGAATACTTGAGTGATGATGAAATTCCGAATTATAAAACTTATACGAATAATTACAGCGATGATGATGACGATCGTTCCGTTCCTTACGCCCAAGGAGTGAGTTTTATTGATTACCTTGAAAGCCAGCTTTCCATGTACCGGTTAGATGAAGAGGAATTTATCATTGCCGACTTCATTATTGGGAATATGGATGATGACGGCTACATTCGTCGCGATTTACAGGCAATTGTAGATGATTTGGCATTTACACAAAATATTTATTCCAATAAAAATGAAGTTGAACGTTTACTCACTCATTACATCCAAAAGCTTGATCCTGTTGGTGTAGGAGCCAGAAATTTACAGGAATGCCTCAAAATTCAATTGGAAAACAAGCAGCCGCAAACCGAAACAACAGAGCTTGCGCTTGAATTGATTACCAAATCCTTTGAATCCTTTACCAAAAAGCATTACAAACGCTTAATGCTCAAACATGACGTAACAGAAGACCAGCTGAAAGATGCTATTTTGGAGATCGAAAAATTAAATCCTAAACCCGGAAAATCATTTGCAGGGAACAACAAAGCGGTTGAACAAATCACACCCGATTTTACCATCAGAATTGTGGACGGTGAGCTGGAACTATCCATTAATGGAAGAAATATTCCCGAACTTCGGGTTTCCAATGCTTACGCGGAAATGCTCGATACTTATAAAAATACCGAGAAAAAATCAAACGAACAGAAAGAAGCTGTCCTTTTTGTCAAACAAAAACTGGATGCGGCCAAATGGTTTATTGATGCTGTCACCCAAAGAAGAAATACACTTCTGGTTACCATGCAGTCAATTATGGAATTTCAGGAAGAATATTTCCTTACAGGCGATGAAACCAAAATCAAACCCATGATTTTGAAGGATGTAGCCGATAAAATCGGGATGGATATTTCAACGGTTTCCCGTGTAGCCAACAGTAAATATGTCAATACGCCTTATGGGACTTTTCTCATCAAGGATTTATTTTCTGAAAGCCTGACGAATGATGATGGAGAAGAAGTTTCCACTCGTGAAATCAAACGGATTTTGCAGGACGTAATAGGAGAAGAAGACAAGAAGAAACCTTTGACCGATGAAAAATTAACCGAAATTCTAAAAGAAAAAGGCTACCCTATTGCCAGAAGAACCATTGCCAAATACCGCGAGCAGTTAAATATTCCCGTGGCACGGCTCAGGAAAGAGATTTAATTAAAGCTCATACCCTACTACATTTTTTACTTCATTGATGACGAAAATACTGTGGGTACTTCCGATGCTTGGAATCGTCGTCAGTTTTTTGACCATAAAATCCCGGTAATCGTCCATATTCCGGAAAGTCATTTTCAGGATGTAATCATAATCTCCGCTTATGTGAAAACATTCATGGACTTCCTGAAGTTGAGAAATTTGCTTTTCAAAATCCGCAATGTTTTGCTGGGAATGCCTTTCCAGCTTTATGTGTGAAAAAACCATTAACTCTTTTCCCAACATTTTTCTATCAAGAATCGCCGCGTAATTTTGGATAATTCCGGAACGTTCCAGCTTTTTAATTCTTTCATAAACAGCTGTGGTAGAGAGATTTAATTTTAATGAGAGCTGTTTATGCGTGTACTTTGAATTTTCCTGTAGCAGGTTGAGGATTTCAAAATCAGTTTTGTCTAAATTCATTTTTTGAAAATTATTAAGCCATATTCAATTATTATAAAATAATTTAGAATATAAATTTATAATATAACAAAAATATAGAATTATAATCTAAATTTAATTTTATCAGTTGATTATTATTCTACAAATATTCAAATTTGATGATATAAACAAATAAATGATGAAAACACACAAACCCGCAGACCGTATTCAGGATTTGCAGTATTTTGGAGAATTCGGAGGTGTAAATCCCTCAATCAGTGATTCCTCTACCTACACATTCCTGTCGGCCAAAACCATGTTCGACACCTTTGAGGGAAACGCCGAAGGCTGTTATCTTTATTCAAGGCATTCCACGCCCAGCAATCTCTATTTGGGACAAGCATTGGCGGCCATGGAAAATACCGAAGCCGCAAACGTAACCGCATCGGGAATGGGTGCCATTACTTCTGTCCTGCTCCAGCTTTGCCAAAGTGGAAGTGAAATTGTTTCAAGCCGTACCATTTATGGTGGAACCTACGCTTTTATGAAAAATTTTCTGCCCAAGCTTCAAATTCAAACACAATTTGTAGATATAACCAATTTGGAAAAGGTAGAAAATTCTATCAATGAAAATACAAAATTGATTTATTGTGAAACACTTAGTAACCCGCTTTTGGAAATTTCAGACATTGAAGCGCTTGCCAAAATTGCCAAAAAACATAATTTGAAATTAGTTGTAGACAACACTTTTTCACCCTTTATGATTACACCGTCTGATTTAGGAGCCGATGTAGTCATTCACAGCCTGACCAAATTCATCAACGGAAGCAGCGATACGGTGGGCGGAGTGATTTGCGGAACGCAGGAATTCATTGACGATTTACGAAATGTCAATGATGGTGCCTGTATGTTGCTCGGTCCAACGATGGACAGTGTCCGTTCGGCGAGCATTTTGAAAAACTTGAGAACACTCCACATCCGAATGAAACAACATAGCCGCAATGCTCAATTTCTGGCAGAAGCATTTCAAAATGATGGATTGAAAGTCGTTTATCCGGGGCTGGAAAATCATTCCGGTCATGAGCCACTTAAAAGAATGTACAATTCGGAATATGGTTTTGGCGGAATGATGACTTTAGATGTGGGCTCGCTTGATAAAGCCAATGAGCTGATGGAATTGATGCAAATGGAAAATTTAGGCTACCTGGCGGTAAGTTTAGGATTTTATAAAACGCTGTTCAGTGCCCCCGGAACTTCCACTTCAAGCGAAATCCCTTTGGAAGAACAAAAAGAAATGGGACTTTCTGACGGATTGATCAGGTTTTCAATAGGGTTAGATGACGATATTGAAAGAACCTATAAAAAAATGAAAAAATGCATGAGAAAACTCAATATAATTTAAAGAATTTGTCATGCCTTAAGTTTTCCAAAAACTCATTACATTTGCACAGTAAAAACTTCGGAGGAAGGATTTGTCTGATTGCAACCTCATTAAAAATTGCTAAAAACAGGAGCTCTCATACTATTTTTCCTTTTTAATTTAATTATATTATGCCATACCTATTTACGTCAGAATCTGTTTCTGAAGGACATCCGGACAAAGTAGCCGACCAAATCTCAGACGCTTTGCTTGACCACTTTTTAGCATTTGACCCTCAAAGTAAGGTGGCTTGCGAAACTTTGGTAACCACCGGGCAGGTGGTTTTGGCCGGAGAGGTGAAATCTAATTCTTATATTGATTTACAGAAAGTTGCAAGAGATACCATCAAAGAAATCGGTTATACCAAAAGTGAATATATGTTTGAGGCCGATTCCTGCGGTGTACTTTCTTCCATCCATGAACAATCACCTGAAATTAGTCAGGGAGTTGAAAGAGCTTCTGAAGAAGAACAAGGCGCGGGCGACCAGGGAATGATGTTCGGTTATGCAACAAATGAAACCGAGAATTATATGCCTCTGGCATTAGACTTATCTCACAAACTGCTATTAGAGCTCTCCAGAATCAGAAAAGAAGAATCAGATTTAATTCCCTATTTAAGGCCTGACGCCAAATCTCAGGTAACGATTGAATATGATGATTCAAACAAACCTATTCGTATAGATACAATTGTAATTTCAACACAACATGATGAGTTTGGAACCGATTCTGCAATGTCTGATAAAATCAAAAACGACGTTACCAATATTTTGATTCCGAGAGTAAAACAACAATTACCTCAGCATATACGTGATTTATTTGATGAAAATATCACTTACCACATTAATCCCACCGGCAAGTTTGTTATAGGCGGCCCACATGGTGATACCGGACTGACCGGGAGAAAAATCATTGTTGATACCTATGGTGGAAAAGGAGCGCACGGGGGTGGTGCTTTCAGTGGAAAAGACCCATCAAAAGTGGACCGTTCTGCTGCTTATGCCGCACGTCATATTGCCAAAAATTTGGTTGCAGCAGGAATTGCAGATGAAGTATTGGTACAGGTTTCTTATGCGATTGGCGTTGCCGCTCCTGTAAGCTTATTGGTAAATACTTTTGGAACCTCAAAAGTGAATATGACAGAAGGCGAGCTTTCTAAAAAAGTAAGCGAGCTATTTGATATGCGGCCTTTTGCCATAGAAAAAAGATTAAAACTAAGAAACCCTATTTACAAAGAAACTGCAAGTTATGGCCACATGGGTAGAATTCCCCAGACTGTAAATAAAACCTTTGTTACAGCCAACAATGAAATTAAAAATTTTGAAGTTGAATTGTTTACCTGGGAAAAATTAGACTTTGTAGATGAAATAAAATCTAAATTCGGGTTATAATAAAAAATGAAACCAAGCTAAAGAGCCAATTGATTTAAAACAATTGGCTTTTTTTCATAGAATTAACCTTATTTATTCTGAAATTTAAGAAATTTGCATTCCCAAAAATCAATTTTTGAAAAATATATTATTCATAACTTTAATTCTTTTCGCTTTTTACACCAGCCACGCCCAAACCATAACAGCGGCACAGAGCTATGAAGCTTGTGATGACGATGGTGATGGATTTGTAACCATTCCCTTTAGTGTTTTACAAAATTATGCGCTGGACGTATTGCAACAGTTCAATGCCTCTCCTGAGATTTATGTTACAAAAGCTCAAAATGGAATCTCAAAAATTACCAATTTATACAACAACCCTCAGGTAGTAAATGTTTGCGGTAATACTGACGGAGAAGGAGGCTACTATGACATTGCCATAAATAATCAGCAGGAAATTTATATTGTCCGCAAATATGGTCTCCTTCAAAAAGTAAATACCCAAAACTGTACTTACCAGAACATTGGACAGAATCACCCCAACGGACAAACGGTTCTTGCGCTTTCATTTGACCATTTAAATCATTTGTATGAAGGAGGTTGGACGAGCCAGGTTTTTCGTGCGGATGCGCAAAATTTACAAGAATTTCATTTATGGCACGATTTCGGGAACGGTCGCGCGGCGGGAGATTTTGTGCAAATCGGAGATTTTCTCTATGTCGCATGGACTTTGCCCAATGGAAGTGATCATTTATACAAAGTAACCTTGGGTGCCAATAATCAATATGTAAGCCATGAAGATTTAGGCATAATTGATACGGGAACTTACGGACTTGCAGCAGAATACGGAAATTTATATGGAAACACGCCTGATTATCTTTATGAAATTAACCTGAATACGATGCAAACGACCATCATCAGGCAACGTCCGAATCAAAACAATTCTTCCAGCGAATGGTGGGGAGCGGCAGGATTTCATGAGGCGCTGAATATTGAAATCACTTACCATGATGATTTAAATGAAGCAATGAGCGGAGTTTCCCCGTTAAATGATCCTTATACAAATTCAATTCCGTTTAATGATACTGTCTACATCCGTGTTCATGAATCTACAGAAAATGAAACTTACATTATTCCTGTAAATATCATCCTTACAACAGCGCCTGCCGCAAATGATACCTCACGTCAGGAATGTAAAGATGAACAAACCGGTTTGGCTACATTCCAGTTAGACCAAACAGAAAATGACATCAATCCCGGTGCTAATTTGAATTTCAGCTTTTTTGCTTCGCTGAATGATTTGTTAAATAACGAAAATCAGCTTCCACTCTCCTATTCTATTTCAGAATCAGCAACGGTTTATGTAAAAGTAGAAAATGAAAATAACAATGAATGTTACGGTATGGCCGAGCTCGAATTGATTGTTCCGTCTGCTGAAAGCGTTGATTATCAACCAAATGTTTCTTTTTGTTATGGAACCGAAGCCGTGTTAAGCATTCCGGATGAGTTTGAATCTTATGAATGGGTTGGTTTGCAGGGTGAAGATTTAAACCAGTCACAACATACCAATGAGGTTGTAATTACACATCCGGGAACTTATTCCGTATCGATAACTGATTCAAATGGCTGTGCTTTTTCACTGCCTTTTGAGGTCGTTTTGGGAGGTGCTCCTGAGATTACAGATGTGGAAATCAACGGGAACTCCATTACTGTACATGTTTCTCCTTCGGGAAACTATGAATATTCACTCAACGGGATTTTCTGGCAAAGCTCGCCGACTTTCCAAAACATTCAAGTGGATGATTATGATATTTATGTAAGGGATTTTACAGGCTGTACCAGTGACAAATACGAATTCAGCTATTTCTTGGTTCCTAATTTTATTTCACCCAACAATGACGGTTATAATGATGTCTGGCAGATTCCGGGAATTGACCGCTATCCGGGTGCTGAATTCAAAATTTTTGACCGTTATGGAAAACTCTTTGCAGAACGGACAGCAGATGCAAACGGAATTGTATGGGATGGGAAATACCTGGGAAACCCGGTTCCATCAGGCACTTATTGGTATATAATTTCATTCCCCGGCAAGGAAGAAAAAATGAAAGGGTCAATTTTAGTTAGGAATTAAGCGTTTTTTCCAAAAACTATACATCACCTATTTGGGGAAGTATAAAAAAGCCCCTTATTTAAAAAATGAGAGGCTTTTTTGTCATTTGTAATCAATGATTAACTCTTTGTCGGCTTTGGAGCCCATTGGTCATAAGGCGTCATATCAAAGCTGTTTACATCATCCATCGTCAAACCTAATGCTTTGGCTACCCCTTCACCATATTCAGGATCTGCTTTGTAACAGTTCCTGATGTGCCGAATCTGGATGAATTTCTCTGCTCCGCCAACCTGTGCTGCAGTATTGTTAAACAACAAGTCCGCTTTGCCATCAGCTTTGATGATTCGGAACAAATCACCCGGCTGTGTGTAATAGTCCTCATCGTCATCTCTGAAATTATGTGCATAAGCATCTCCTTGAAGCTCCAATGGTGGTTCTTTGGCATGAGGTTGTTCCTGCCATTCCCCATAACTGTTGGGTTCGTAATGCAGGGCATCTCCATAATTACCGTCAACCCGCATGGCTCCATCCCGATGAAATGCATGGTATGGGCATCTTGGCTTATTAACCGGAATCTGATAATGATTTACACCCAAACGATAACGTTGAGCATCACCATAAGAGAACAATCTTCCCTGTAACATTTTGTCAGGAGAAAATCCGATCCCCGGAACAATATTCGTCGGATTGAAAGCGGCTTGCTCTACATCTTGAAAATAATTCTCCGGATTTCGGTTTAATTCGAATTCTCCTACAGGAATTAATGGGAAATCTTTTTTAGACCAAACCTTCGTCAGATCAAACGGATGAAATCGATAAGTTTTTGCTTGTTCTTCGGTCATAATCTGAACAAAAAGCTTCCACTTCGGAAAATCTCCCCGTTCAATTGCATCAAACAAATCACGCTGCGAAGATTCCCTGTCTGCACCCACTAATTTTGCCGCTTCTTCATCAGAAAGGTTTTCAATTCCCTGCTGAGTTACGAAGTGAAATTTCACCCAATGTCTTACATTTTCCTTGTTGATAAAACTATAAGTGTGACTACCGAATCCGTGCATATGACGATATCCTTTTGGAATGCCACGATCGCTCATCACAATCGTTACTTGGTGCAAGGATTCGGGAAGCAATGTCCAAAAATCCCAGTTCGCATTGGCATCTCTCAAATTGGTTTTGGGGTTACGTTTTACGGCATGGTTCAGATCAGGAAATTTCATCGGGTCACGGAAAAAGAAAACCGGTGTATTGTTTCCAACCAAATCCCAAATCCCTTCATCAGTATAAAACTTCAAGGCAAAACCACGAATGTCACGTTCGGCATCAGCTGCTCCTCTCTCACCTGCCACGGTAGAGAAACGGGCAAACATTTCAGTCTTTTTGCCCAATTCACCAAAAATGCCGGCTTTCGTATACTGTGTAATGTCATGCGTAACGGTAAAAGTGCCGAAAGCGCCTGAACCTTTGGCATGCATACGACGTTCCGGAATTACTTCCCGGTCGAAGTTTGCCATTTTTTCCAGGAACCAAAAATCCTGCATTAACATAGGGCCTCTTGGGCCGGCTGTTTGTACATTTTGATTGTCAGGAACCGGAGCTCCTGTCTGTCGGGTGAGCTTTGTTTTCTTTTCTTCCATTTTTTTCAATTTTAATTATAATTTCACTATAAAATATGCGCTCCTCATTCTACCCATTTTTAATCATAACTTTAAAATCACAAATTATTTATACTCTTTAAAAGGTTAGATTGATTCAAATCCGCAGTAGCAAGTTAATGTTTCTTAATACCAATTTGGATTTTTGATGATTGAATTTGTTTATCATTGAATAAATTTAGTTTTTAACCATTTCTCTATGGTATAGGATTTTGAATAATTGTAAGCTAATCATTTCCTCTCCCTAATTTCATATTGCCCAAACGGTATGGAATTTGTAAATTAGGTCACAAATTAATTTTATATGAAGAATACAATCTTAGGCCTATCTCTGACAGCTTCCTTTATATTATTTTCAGGCTGCGCCGAACTACAACAAATCGCTTCTCAAGTTCCAACCGATACAAGTACAGGAGGAATTTCCGGTATTTCCAGTATGAGAATAGCAGACGGTTTAAAGCAAGCTCTTGAAATCGGGGTAAAGGACGGAGTGCAAAAATTATCTCAAAAAGATGGCTTTTTAGGAAACAGTTTGACCAAAATACTTCTCCCGGAAGAATTACAAAAAGTGGATAAAACATTGCGAAACATTGGATTGGGAAATTTATCAGATGAGGGAATTAAATTACTGAACCGGGCGGCAGAAGACGCAGTCACCCAGGCTACTCCAATTTTTACCAGCGCTATTACTTCCATGACTTTTAATGATGCCAAAGGGATTTTATTGGGAAGTGATAATGCAGCAACGCACTATCTTCAAAATAAAACACAAACACAATTGTTCAATGCATTTAAGCCAAAGGTTAAAAATTCATTGGGCAAAGTAGGCGCTGACCAGATTTGGGAACAAATTATCACAAAATATAACGCGTTTTCAGGAAAAAATATTACCACTGATCTGAATTCATATGTAACCGAGCAAACCATACAAGGCGTTTTCAAAATGGTCGCGCAAAAAGAAACCAATATCAGGAACAACATCGGGCTAAGGACTACTCCGCTTTTGCAAGAAGTTTTTGGTTTACAGGATTAATGAATTTTACAATTGATTTATCTTCAAATTAATTTATCTTTGGCACAATGGGAATTGTACTAAAAGGAGAAAATCTGGTAAAAGACTACGGCAAAAAACACGTCGTAAAAAATGTTTCATTTTCTGTGGAACAAGGTGAAATTATTGGTTTACTCGGGCCCAACGGAGCCGGAAAAACTACTTCTTTTTATATGATCGTAGGTTTGGTCAAAGCCACTTCAGGAAAAGTATTTTTGGATAAAACCAATATTACCAATGATGCGATGTACAAACGAGCGCAGAAAGGAATTGGTTATCTGGCACAGGAAGCATCCGTATTTCGCAAACTTTCGGTAGAAGATAATATCAAATCAGTTTTGCAATTCACCAAACTTTCCAAACTGGAACAACAAAAGAGAACCGATGAACTGATTGAAGAGTTCAGTTTGGAACACGTACGTAAAAACCGGGGAGATTTGCTTTCAGGGGGGGAGCGTCGTCGTACAGAGATTGCAAGATGTCTGGCGACGGAACCGAAGTTTATTTTGCTGGACGAACCCTTTGCAGGAGTTGACCCGATTGCGGTAGAAGACATCCAGAAAATCGTACGATCGCTGAAACATAAAAACATCGGAATCCTTATCACCGACCACAATGTTTCCCAAACTCTGGCGATTACCGACAAAACCTATATCATGTTTGAGGGGAAAATCCTGAAAGAAGGTTCACCTGAAGAACTGGCCAATGACAAAGATGTTCGTAGGGTATATTTGGGTGAGAACTTTAGGTTTGAACAGTTTTAACTCAAACGCATCCCATATTTATCACGATAACCGGAAGGCGTCAACCCTGTAAAGGTTTTGAATAAATGCCTGAAATTCTTCATATCGTTATAGCCCGACGAAATCATCACGTCCAGAATATCCTTATTGGTGGTCTCTAATAAATTTTTAGCAGCTTCTATCTTGGTTTTCTGCAGATAACGAATCGGTGTAATTCCCGTTGCCTGCTTAAATCTTCTGATGATATTTCTTCGACTTGAAGGAACCTCATCCAATGCTTCTTCAACACTTTTTATTTCCGAATATCGTTCATTAATTAACTTTTGAACCGCACAAACCAAATCATCATCTTGCACCAGGTCAGGTTTGAACTGGTCAAAATACAACTGGTTATTTCTGTCCAGGTCAATCGCAAAATTCTTTGCCACGCGAACAGCCATTTCACGTCCGCAAAATTTCTGAATCAAATGTAGTTTCAAATGAAAACTACTGGTAGCACCTCCGCTTGTATAAATATTTTCACTTTCGGTAATGATGGCATGTGGCTGTAAATTCACTTCCGGGAAAGCTACTTCAAATTTATCGGTCGCTTCCAGGTGTGTTGTCGCTGTCTTCCCGTTCAAAAGCCCCGAAGCCGCCAATAAAAAAGAACCCGTGCAGAGACTTACCAAGGATGCGTCTTTTTGATATTCTTGTTGCAGAAATGGCAAAAAAGCAATATTGTTTGATATATTCTGCTGCATTTCCCGGCTTGCAAATGCCGGAACTATTATAATATCACTCTCCAGATTTCGATCTGAAAATTCAAAATACGGATACGAATGAAAACTATCAGGCAGGATAGATTTATCACCCGAACCGATCATTTGAATATCAAAAAAAGCATATTTCCCTTCCGATTCCAGAAAACGATTGGCTGTTTCAAATACATCTATAATTGCTGCCAAACTCAACAGCCTGTGCCCTTTTGTCACCAAAACAGATAATTTCATTTGTTCAATTTTTACCAAAAATACTAATTTGTCACAAACCACCCCTAAACTTGGCTAAAAGTGCCATCTTTCTTTTTATTGGAGAGTACTAATTTTGAATTATAAAATTTAATCATTTGTAAATCAATCGGAAGCTGATTTTTGTTTAATTTTATTTTACTAATTCTAAAATGCATAATATGAAAATCTTAAAGAAAATTCTTCTCGTTATTGTTGCGCTAATCGCATTGATTCTGATTATTGCCCTTTTTGCACCCAAAGAATTTAAGGGAAGCAGCGAAATTGTCATCAATAAACCCCAACAGGAAGTATATGATTACATCAAATACCTGAAGAACCAGGATAATTTCGGAACCTGGAATCAAATGGATCCTGCGATGAAAAAATCTTATGAAGGAACCGATGGAACCATTGGTTTTACTTACAGTTGGGACAGCGATAAATTTATGGTCGGAAAAGGAAAACAAGTCATTACAAATTTAGAAGAAGGTCAAAAAATGGAATCTGATTTATTTTTTGCCGATTCAGAGAATCCCGCTAAATCCGTCATCAGCACCACTGCACAAGGAGATAACCAAACGTTGGTAAAATGGAGCGTAGTCGGAGAATCTCCTTATCCGTGGAACATTATGAATCTGTTTTTCAATATGGATGGAGATTTCGAAAAAGGACTCCAAAACCTGAAAAACGAACTGGAAAAATAAACTATTATGAAAATTATAAAACTTATTCTTTGCATACTGTTCGGGTTAATCTTTCTCAATGCCGGGCTTGATAAACTTCTGCACTACATGCCTGTTCCCGAAATGGAACCGGAAATGATAAAAGTCGGCGAAGCTTTTATGACCATCAAATGGTTAATGCCTCTGATTGCCTGTATTGAAATTATAGGCGGGCTGCTTTTTATTTTCCCCAAAACAAGAGCATTAGGCGCAATTGTCATTTTACCGGTGATGGTCGGGATCATTTTACAAAACGCGACTTTTATGCCCGAGGGACTTGCCATTGCTGGTATCTTGTTACTTATTAATCTGTGGGTTTTATATGACAACCGCGAAAAATACAAATCATTAATTCAATAAAAATCAAACATCATGAAATTAAATCCATATTTAAATTTTGACGGAAATGCAGAGGAAGCATTCCGGTTTTACCAGTCCGTATTTGGTGGCGAACTCTTTGTTCAGAAAATGAGCGATGCACCCGGCACTGAAAATCTGCCGGAACATGAAAAAGATTATGCCATGCACGTTTCGCTTCCCATTGGGGACGAACAATTTCTGATGGCTTCCGACTGTCTGGATTCCATGGGCCACAAACTCAACAAAGGAAATAACAATTATATTTCTGTAACGCCCGACAGCCGTGAAGAAGCAGATCGCATTTTCATTGGACTTTCAGCAGGTGGTGAAGTGGAAATGCCGATGGAAGATATGTTTTGGGGTGATTATTTCGGGTCCTTTACTGATAAATTCGGGGTTCGCTGGATGATTAATTTCACTAATCCGACATAATGAATAAGATGACCTGTCAGGTCATTAAAAGCAAATCCAAAATTAAAATGAACTATACTGAATTATGAATAAAAAATTAACAGCCAAAGCTTCGATTGGAATTCAAAAACCAATTGAAAAAGTTTTTGAAGCCATTGTAAATCCTGAAATCATGTCGAATTATTTCATCTCCAAAAGTTCAGGAAAAATGAAAGAGGGCAAAGAAATCCATTGGGAGTTCCCGGAATTTGACGGAAATTTTCCTGTTTCAGTAAAAGAAATAAGAGAGAACGAATATATTTCGTTTGTTTGGGATCCTGATTCCCGGGTGGAAATAAAACTGGAAAAATTATCAGAAAATGATACCGTAGTAAGGGTTTTTGAAGAAGGACATAGCAATAATGAAGAAGGCATCAAATGGGTAGTTGGGCAAAGTGAAGGTTGGGCCAATTTTCTGGCCTGTATGAAAGCATGGCTGGAATATAAAATTCACCTGAGAAAAGGCGCTTTTGATTTCATGAAAAATAAATAATTAGAAATAATAATAATTAAAAAAAATGAACGCCGAAATTCAAAATTACATCAATGCTTGCGAACAAGAATCTGAGCGGATGATTTGCAATAAATTAAACCAAATCATCAACTCGGATTTAAATTTTACCGAAAGCAAAATATGGCATGCACATCCGGTGTGGTTCATTGACGGAAATCCGGTTGTAGGCTTCAGCAAGCAGAAAAAAGGAATTCGCCTGATGTTTTGGAGTGGTGCCGATTTCGATGAAGCGGCATTGGATATCAAAGGCCCGAAATTTAAAGATGCATCCATTTTTTATAATTCACCGGATGAAATTGAATCAGATGATTTAAAACGCTGGTTGAAAAAATCAGAGGAAATCCAATGGGACTATAAAAACATTGTCAAACGAAAAGGAAAACTGGAAAAGTTACAATAATTGTATCCTGAGCCTGCCGAAAGGCTGGCTTCCAATCATTTAAAATAAATAATTCAAAATAGAATAAAATGAGCACAATCAAGATCGAAAACGCAATAAATGCCCCGGCTGCAAAAGTCTGGGAAGCTTATACAGACTCCAAACACATTGTCAACTGGAATTTCGCTTCCGATGACTGGTGTTGCCCAAATGTGGAAAATGATTTAAAAGCCGGCGGAAAATACAAAGCACGAATGGAAGCTAAAGACGGTAGTTTCGGATTTGATTTTGAAGCGATTTATGATGAAGTCATCCCTGAAAAGAAAATAGTGTATACCATCGCAGACGGCCGAAAAGTGACCAATACGTTTGATGAAAAAAGTAACGAAACCAGAGTGATAACCGAGTTTGAGGCCGAAAATCAAAATCCTCCGGAAATGCAGCGCGAGGGTTGGCAGTCCATACTTGATAATTTTAAAAAATATGTGGAAAGCCTTTCTTAAAATGGAAATCCGAAATAATAAAAATGTAGTAGATTTTTACATGGATTCCTTTCGGGAAGGGGATCATGAACAAACCCTGTCCTGTCTGACCGACGATGTGGAATGGAACATTCACGGACACAAATCGATCAAAGGCAAAGAAGCTTTTGATATGGAAATTGAAAACGAAAACTTTGAAGGAAAGCCTGCAATTACCGTTAATCGTTTGATTGAGGAAAATAATGTGGTGGTTGCAGAAGGAACGGTTCTTGCAAAACCCAAAAATAACCCTCCTGTTCTTTTGGCTTTTTGCGACGTATTTGAATTTCGGGAAGGAAAAATCAGCAAATTGACATCTTATTTAACGCCAATGAATTAACTTTAAAATCAAATTCATGAAAAAATTAAATTATCAAATAGATATTCAGGCTCCGGCAGAAAAGGTTTTCAGAACCATGCTGGGACTTGACGATATTTCGACTTACGAACAATGGACCGCTTTGTTTAATCCAACTTCCTCTTATGAAGGGAATTGGGACAAGGGCAGTAAAATTTATTTTACGGGAATCCATGAAGGAAAAAAGGGTGGTATGGTTGCTGAGATTGCCGAAAACATTCCCAACAAATATATTTCGATCCGCCATTATGGAATTTTGGATGGCGATAAGGAAATTACGGAAGGCCCGGAAGTTGAAAGTTGGGCTGGCGGACTGGAAAATTATTCTTTTCAGGAATTTGACGGAATAACATCTGTTGCGGTAGAAGTGGATACCACTGAAGAATACGGGGAGTATTTTGACCAAACCTGGCCGAAAGCGCTTAAGAAATTAAAAGAAATAACTGAAAAATAAATTTTATGGAAGAACAAAAACCTCCTTTGGGAACCATTGCGTGGCACGATTATACATCTGGACACGCAGATGAAATGAAAGAATTCTATCAGCAAGTATTTAACTGGACTTCTGACGGAATTCCCATGAAAGACGGCGAAGAAGAATATGAAGATTATGTGATGAAAACCGCCGAAGGAAATGTCGTAGGCGGAATTTGCAGCAGCCACGGAAAAAACACCGGGATCCCGGTACAATGGATGGTTTACATTACTGTCGAAAATCCTCGGGAAACAGCTGATAAAGCTGTTCAACTGGGTGGGAAAATCGTAAAAGAATACCATGACAAAGAAGGAAGCCTGATGTACGCGATGATTGAGGATCCGATTGGAACTGTCTTTGGTATTGCAAAATCGTAAATATAAAATTCAAAAAATAAAATCATGAAAAAATTAGGATTAATAATGGTTGCAACGCTGACTTTCAGCTGCAATTCTACACAAAAAGTAGCGGACGCCTCTGCTCCCTCAAGCACCGGATCCACAACAAAAAATGCTGAAGCACCTACTCCACCACCTCCACCGGCGGCGATTCCTGTTGCACATAATAAACAGTTTATCAAAGATTATTTTAACGAAACTTATCAGAATATTTTACACGCCACAAACGGGCTTACAGATGAACAGTTGAATTTTAAGCCCACCCCGGAAAGATGGTCGGTTTTGGAATGTCTTGAACATATTGTCATTACAGAACCACAATTATTTGAATATGAAAAAGCCGCTTTGGAACAACCTGCAACGCCAGAAAAAAGAAGTGAGCTCAAATATACCGATGATGATATCATGACCATGATGGTGGACAGAAGCCACAAAGCAAAAGCTTCAGCAGAAATGACGCCTTCGGGAAAATATAAAAACCTTCAGTCGGCCTTGGATGATTTACAAAAACAACGAAAAGAAATATTGGCTTATCTGGAAAATTATTCCATGGAAGATTTGCGGAACCGTGTGCTGGAAGCTCCGTTTGGTTCCATTGATGCTTATCAGTTCATGTTATTTATTCCGGGGCATGCTTCAAGACATACTTTACAAATGCAGGAGGTCAAAGCCGATCCGAATTTTCCAAAAAAATAACCATGGACAAAATCAATCAGTGGGAAGAGGAATTAGCTAAGCTTGCTGAAATTTTGAATAAATCGGAACTGGAAGTAATGACCAAATGGGGTGCGCCGGTTTATACACTGAATGGCAAAACATAGTGTCATACGGAGGTTTTAAAAATCATTTTGCTCTTTGGTTTCAAAATGGTGTTTTCCTGAAAGACCCGTACAAAGTCCTGATCAGTTCGAATGACAATACAAAGGCATTGCGCCAATGGAGATTCACTTCAATGGATGAAATTGATGAAAAGAAAATTCTGGAATACGTAAAAGAAGCCGTTCAAAATTCCAAAAATGGAAAGGAGATAAAGCCTGAAAAATTCAAGCCTGTAACCATTTCGGAGCTGCTTCAAAAAGAACTGGATTCGGATGAAAAGTTTAAAATCAGCTTTTGAAAAATTAACACCAGGAAAACAAAAAGAATACAATCTTTATATTGACGAAGCCAAACAGGAAAAAACCAAAATTTCGAGAATTGAGAAAATCAAGCCATTGATTCTGGAAGGCAAAGGGCTTCATGATAAATACAAATAAATTATGGCCAAAGAAAATAAAACAAAACCGACGGAAGTAAGCGTGGAAGATTTTGTGAATTCAGTTGAAAATGAACAAAAACGAAAAGACAGTTTTGTACTAATTGAACGAATGAAAAAAATCACGGGAAAAGAACCTAAAATGTGGGGACCGAGCATCATCGGCTTCGGAAAGTATCACTATAAATACAAATCAGGACATCAAGGTGACGCGCCTTTGTGTGGCTTTTCGCCCAGAAAATCCGCCATTTCACTGTATGTTTTTACAGGCTTGGAAAGGCATGAATACTTGCTGGAAGTATTGGGGAAATTCACCATGGGAAAGGCCTGTATTTATGTCAAGAAACTATCGGATATTGACTTGGATGTGATGGGAAAAATCATCCGAGAAACCACGAAATTTCTTAAAGAGAAATATGAAGTAGAAGATTGAAAAAACCATTTCGTCTATTTAGAATGTAAAAAAAATGCGCTGATTTACAGCGCATTTTTTATTTTTCAAAAACTTAATTTATAATTTCTTTGGGTTGGAATCATCAATATTGTAATAGTTAATTACACTATTGTAATCACTATAATCCACCTCAGGAGACTTACCATAAGTTGCGGGGACAAATACAATCCTAAAGGTCTTGTTGTTTACAAAAGAAGTTCCATCTAAATTAAGGGTTCCTCCGGCATAAATCTGCACGTCATACATAGAAAAATCAAAATTGTAGTCCACTTCATTTCCATCATCTAAATAAAATGTATAGGGGATTTGTTGCCAAATGGGTGAATTGTTATTGGTTGAACCATTCTGTAAATAAACCAACAGCACATCTTCCGGGTACAAGGTGTTGTTGAATTCCCGGGAAATTACATATGTCCCATTAACCGATTCAAAATCAACATTAGTCAGGTCATATACCACCGGATAGGTATCATAATCAACATAAATCTGGTCATCATCATCTTTGCAACTAAAGGAAAATAACGCAAAGACTGTAACTAAAAAGAAGGGAATTATTTTTTTCATAATTTCTGATTTTATTTATTTACTTTACTATTTCAAATCACATACCAAAAATTATTTTTCTGATTTTATGAAAGATCAATTCTTATTACGCGACGACATTGCTTTTCTCAACTTTGGTTCTTTTGGTGCTTGTCCAAAACCTGTTTTTGAAACTTATCAGAATTTCCAGCTCGAACTGGAACTGCAACCGGTCGAATTTATCATTGAAAAAGCACCGCAATATCTGAAAAATTCCCGAATCGCCTTGGGAAAATATTTAAACTGTCACAAAGATGATCTGGTTTGTGTAACCAATCCGTCCTACGGTGTCAACATCGTGGCTAAAAACCTGAATCTGAAACCAGGAGACGAAATCCTCACAACTGACATTGAGTATGGTGCCTGCGACCGGACCTGGAATTATTATTGTAAAAAATCAGGTGCGAAATATGTAAGGCAGAAAACGAATTTTCCACTGCAATCAAAAGAAAAATTTGTGGAAGAATTCATCAAAGGAATCACTTCCAAAACCAAATTGATTTTCATCAGCCATATTACGAGTTCCACTGCTTTGCGGCTACCGGTCGAAGAAATCTGCAAAATTGCCCGGGAAAAGGGAATCATGACTTTTGTAGATGGCGCACACGGCCCTGCTCAGGTGGAAGTGGATTTACAAAAAATGGATTGTGATATGTATGCAGGAGCCTGTCATAAATGGATGATGGCACCCAAAGGTGCCTCCTTCTTATATGCCAAAAAAGAAATCCAGGCCTGGTTAGATCCCTTGGTCATCAGTTGGGGCTACGATGCCGACTTCCCAAGTCATTCCAAATTTCTGGATTATCATGAAATGCAGGGAACCCGGGATCTATCAGCATTCTGTACAATCCCTGCTTCTATTCAGTTTATGGAAGAAAACAACTGGAAAGAAATTAGTGAAAACTGCCGGAAAATGGTTCAGGAGAATGCTTTAAGATTATGCGAAATATTAGAAAAAAGACCGCTGTCAAAAATTGACGATGATTTTATTGTGCAAATGTTCAGCTGCGAAATTGACACAAATAATCCAAAAGAACTGCATGATTTACTGCTTCAAAAATACAAAATAGAAATCCCTGTGATGCCACACGGCGATAAATGTTTCATCCGCTATTCCATCAATGCATTTAATTCACAAGAGGATTTAGATAAGTTGTTTTGGTCTTTGAAAGAAATCTTCAGTAAATAAATGACAAAACAAAAATTTGCCCAAATCATTTCCTCAATAGGTCATCCTATGCTGACTTTCCCTGTATTTATTATAGTTATACTCTTTTGGAATGAGTCATTTGAAAAAGCGCTTTGGATTTCGGGTTTAATTATTCTGGGAATTTTCATTCCCATGTTCATCAAAATGTTTCGTGGCACCAAATCCGAAAAATACACCAATTTTGACATTTCTGATCAAAAACAACGAAAATCATTCTATCCTTTTATTATTATATTGCTTTCTATTGTCATCGCAATTTTATTTTTCACAAAACAGCCTGGCCACATCATTTTACCTTTGTTTTGGGGGCTCATTCTGATTTTCACAAATTACATATTGAATTTTTTCATCAAAGTTTCTCTTCACGTTTCCCTGACTGTCTTTCTTGGTTTTTTGATTTTCTCAATCCAACCCATGATTGGAATCGGTTTTTTTATATTTGGTATCCTGATGGCCTGGTCAAGGCTGGAACTGAAACGGCATTCAATCAAAGAAATCCTGCTGGGAGTTTTAGTGGGGCTGGTCATTGGAAGTATTTATATGCAATTTTAATTTCTTTCTACCAACCTTCACTTCTAACTTCAACTTCACAAAGTGTCCAACTGATTCCGTTGCTTATTTTCACTGATGGTCCAGAAAAACCCGATAAAAAAGAAGCGATCCATGGACGGTCGGAGTTCCATCCGGTCATAAAAACCATCTTCATTGGGAGAATTCGCGTAGCTGTATCCGTTCACGTTTTTAATCCCGATGGGGTTGGAAACCGAGAAATAAAGTATTTTTTGCTGATCCAATAAATACGCCCAGCTTAAATTAATCGTATTAAAAGACTTTGTCTTCTCACTTAAAAATCTGGTTGTATTGGGGTTCGTATACGGCCTTCCCGATGCAAACTGATAAGTCACCCCCACCTGCGAACGCCAATCCTGAATCCAGTATTTCCCTACCACGGACAAATTATGATTGGCAACAAATCCAGGTTGTGCTTCTACCGGAAAGTCTTTGTATAAACGCTTTGTATCGATGTAGGAATAAGAAACCCAATACTGTAAATTTTTGATATGACTTCCGTTGTTTCGCCAGAAAACATCAATTCCACGCGCAAAACCACTTCCATTCTGGATATAATTAAATCCGCCATCATTTCTCACCAAATCTTCGTAATCCTTTTGATAAAGCTCTACCCGAATGGTTTGTTTTCCCCGTTGATAAAAATAATTGACCAGATACTGTCTTGATTTCATAAATCCGGCCGGGTTCATATAACCCAATTCCTGCATAGGCGATTGAAAATATTCGCCATAAAAAGCCGATAAATTATGGTAACGATTGAGTTTATAGGCCAATGAAATCCTCGGTGAAACATTCCATTCTTTCACAAAATCTGAATATTCAGAACGGATTCCGGTTTTCAATCCCCATTTCCGGGCAAAATACCAGGTATATTCGCCGTATCCGGCAAAAAGATTTTCATCTAAATCGGAAATCTGGTTATTCAAAATGTCTTTGTTCTCGTTACTTCTGTTTACGAATTCCGACCCAAAGCGGAAGTGATTTTTAGAATTCAATTTCCATTCAACTTCTGCTTTCCCGTTAAATCCTATTTCTTCTTTTTCAAATTTATCCGTTGACTGATTTACGTTTGTATTGGCTTTCGCCAAAGAAAACCCGATGAATCCTTCCAGTTTTTTGGAGAAATTATGCACATAAGAATTGTTCCAGTACAAATTGGTATTGTCCAATTTAAACGGAATTTTTTCCAGTGAATTAATGTCTTCATAATTCATACCCAGTTTGGAATATTCCAGCGCCACATACGATTTGTACAAACCTTTTTTGAACTGATGGCGGTAAACCGCTTCACCACTGTAGCCTTCCGGTTCGTGTGTCCATTCATCCCTTGTTGAAAGAAGTTGAAAAACCGGCCAAAGGTTGTAATAAGCCGCACTTGCGGTCAAAGCATCTTTTTCCCAGACACGGTTTACGGCAGCGCTTACCCCCAATGACATAAACCCCAGATCATAACTGTTTTCAGAAGGAAAATCATGGGTTTCCAAAGTCAGAATCCCTGACAAAGCCTGTCCATAAGAAGCATCATATCCGCCGGTACTGAAATTCATTCCTTTGAACAGAAAAGGCGAATATCTCCCACGCGCCGGTGTATTGGGTGCAGTTTGTGAATAAGGCTGGAAGACCCGCAAGCGGTCAATAAAAATAGAGGTCTCCTCTCCTTCTCCACCACGAATAAAAAGCCTTCCGTCTTCCGAAACATTATTGGTTCCGGGCAAAGTCTGCATGGCAGCTATGATATCACCATCAGATCCGGCTGTTGTCACCACATCGAGTGAACTCATCATGGTTTCATTGGTATTACCCACAGCCTTCATCGTTCCGGCACCGAAAACTACCGTCTCTAATTCGGTGACTTCTTCCATTTGGATTTCTAGCGGTGATTCAAGCGGCAAAGTGACATATAAAGTTTGTGAAGTAAACCCGGTTCCTTCCAGCTCCAGTTCAGCATCACCTGTTTCATCTGTTTCAAATGAAAAATTTCCGTCTTCATCAGTTGAAGTACCATCATAAGTCCCCGTAAGTGTTACATTTATATTTTTGATGGGTTTTCCGGTAGAAGTTGTAATCGTTCCGGAAACAATAGATTGAGCAAAACCAAGGATTCCGAAAATTAAAAAGAAAGAGAGAAGAAATGATTTCATGACTAGAATTTTAAACAAAATTGAGCGATACAAATTTCGCAGAAAAATTCATTCAGATGAATTGTTATTTTTCGTGGATGAATTGTTAGTAAGCAATCTACAATTCTATTAGAATTAATTTTTAAAATTGATATTTTTGTTTCACAAAAGATGACTTGACTTATGCCCAAAATTCTACTTCTTGTCTTAATTCTGTTTTCATCTGTATTGATAGGCCAAACAAAAATCACCGTGATGGACGGTTTTATGGAAGATCAGGTGATGGACGGCGTTACCGTTCTTTCAGATGCCAATACCGTATTAGGCAAAACAAATTCCAAAGGATTTTTTATTGTCCCGGCAGGAATCAATACGGTTACACTGATTTACGAAGGTTACAAAGACAAAAAAGTTTTTCTCTATGGAAAAGAATTGACCATACAGCTACAGCCTATCACTGTCCTGCTCTCTTCAACTGAAATTACCAATGATGATTCGGAAGCGAGAAAAATCATCAGGGAAGTCATTCAAAACAGAAAGAAAAACAGCATAGAAAATCTGAAAACGTATGAGTACAAAAGTTATTCAAAATTTCTGGTTACCGCCAACAAGGATTCCATGCCCTACATTCTCTATCCCAAAAACGAAGAGGATTCCAGCTACAACGACATAAGAAAATTATTGGATGAAAGTCATCTGATGCTCGGTGAGCGGGCTATGGACCATAAGTTCTCAAGCAAATACGGTGCAAAAAACATTGTAAAGGCAACCCGTATTTCGGGAACCAAGATTCCATTGTATGAATTTGTCGCTATGCAGCCGATTTCCCATAATTTTGATGAAGAAAAGATTGACTTTTTTTTCAGGGAATTTGTCAATCCTGTTTCCAATACAGGGTTGAACGAATACCGGTACCGGATTTCTGACGAAGAAACTCTTGAGGGAAAAGAAATGATTGTAATCTCTTTCTTTCCACAAAAACGAATCTCCAATAAACAGCAAATAAAAGGACAGGTCTGGATTGACAAAAACACAAAAGCCTTGGCGAAGTTTTATGCCGAAAACCTTTCTGATAATAATATCGCGGAGCTTGAAGTTGACTGGACTAATTTCAAAAGTTATTGGTTTCCAAAACAACAACGATTCCGTATGGACGGAGGCGCCATCTCTTATCCTTCTGTAAAAGACTCCGTTTCGCCCGATGGAAAAGTCATATTAGACACCATCAAAAAGAAAGAAAAAGTCTGGCTGCACCTGACTACTTCTTTCAAAGACATCATTTCCCCCAAAGAATTTGATGCAAAAGAATTTCGCGGATATACAAATGAAATTGATTTGAATTCTATGGAAAATTCCGACCAGACGTTGGAAGATTATCGTGATAATCAATTAACCGAAACCGAGCAAAATACATATGTGAAAATTGATTCTATCGGTAAGGAATACAATATGGACAGGAATATCCGATTGTTGAGAATTATCGGTTCAGGCGGAAAATATTCAATTGGAAATTATGATCTGGATTTGACTAAAATCATTAGTTACAATGATTATGAAGGATTTAGATTAGGGTTAGGCGGTAATACCAATTACAAATTCAATGAAAATTTCTCATTGAACGGATATGTCGCGTATGGATTTCAGGATGAGAAATTCAAATTTGGCGGGGGTGTAGATTGGTTTGTCAACAAGCCTTATTCCGGGAAAATATTTGCAAAGTATGCGCAAGATGTTGAACCGTCAGGACGAAATCCTATTCCTCTTCAAAACAATTATTTACAGTTTATAAGCGGAAACCTGACCAATATTTACAACGATTATTTTTACAGCTACAGAAAATTTCAGAGCGGCTACCAACAAGACATTTTTCAAAATGTAACATTTCGTATTTCAGGAATTTACAATGAAAAAACAGCCAGATTTAATTACCAATATCAGCACAATCGACCCGATGAAAAGTTCCTTTCTTTTGACACCGAACTGGCTTTGCGCTGGGCACCCAAAGACCAAAATGTAAGGACTCCTTTCGGGAAAGTAACCATTAGTAGCGGAATGCCGGTTTTTTACCTGACTTTGACAAAAGGCTGGAATATTTTCAATGCCGATTATACCCCTACAAAATTGGATTTCACCTATCTAGACCAGTTTCAGACTCTTTTCGGGCAAACCCATCTACAGGTCAGGACGGGAGCCGTCTTTGGCGATACACCTATTTTCAATATGTTCGAAGGCATGGGGGATGCCAAACGCGGCGACCAGATTTTTAAGCACTTTGGTGTTTCAGGATTGAATAATTTTGAGACTATGCTGCCCGGAGAATTTTATTCGGATAAATATTTTTCGTTCAACCTAAACCATAAGATTGCCGGATTTAAATTCCTGAAACGGGAAGTGTTCCCGGAATTCATTTACCGTGGACTTATAGGAGATATGAAAAATCCTGGCGATCATCACAACATCAATTTTCAAACACCCGACAAATACTATCAGGAAGCCGGATTAGAACTCAACCAACTCATTTATGGTGTTTTCGGAATCGGTACTTATTACCGTTTCGGTACTTACGCGCATGATACATTTGACCAGAATTTCTTTTTGAAACTGACACTGAAGTTTACTTTCTTTTAATTAAGATTATAAAAAACCTGTCAGGTCTTGAAGACCTGACAGGTTTATATTTTTTACATATTACAATTTACAAAAAATTAAGACTCCAACACTTTTTGCTGACGTTTTCTGTCTTCTTCTTTCAAATGAATTTTACGTAAACGGATGTGATTTGGCGTTACTTCTATACATTCGTCACCCTGTATATATTCCATACATTCCTCCAAAGACATATCAATTTTTGGGGCAATTGCATTTGAATCATCTTTTCCGGCGGCGCGTATATTATTCAATTTTTTGGCTTCCACTACATTGACTACCAAATCATTGTCACGAGAATGTTCACCAATGATCATTCCGGTATAAACTTCTTCGCCGGGCGAAATAAAGAATTTTCCTCTGTCTTGCAATTTATCGATGGAATAAGGTGTAGAAGTTCCTTGATCCTTACTGATGAGGACTCCCGCCAAACGTCCCGGAATTTTCCCTTTCAAAGGTTTGTATTCGCTAAAGCGGTGGGCCATAACGGCTTCTCCTGCAGTTGCTGTAAGCATTTGCGAACGCAACCCAATCAATCCTCTCGAAGGAATATCGAACTCCAAATGCTGGGATTCTCCTTTGGCTTCCATGATCAGCAAATCGCCTTTTCGCTGTGTAACCAAATCAATCGCTTTGCTTGCAAAATCCTGGGGCACATCGATCACAAGGGTTTCATAAGGTTCGCATTTCACGCCATCAACTTCTTTGATGATTACCTGAGGTTGTCCCACGGTTAATTCGTACCCTTCTCTTCTCATCGTTTCAATCAAAACAGACAAATGCATAATTCCACGTCCGTAAACCAAATAGGTATTGGAGTCATCAGTGGGTTCCACTCGCAAAGCAAGATTTCTTTCAAGTTCTGCTTCCAGTCTTTCTACCAAATGGCGGCTGGTTACAAATTTCCCATCTTTTCCGAAGAAAGGGGAATTATTAATCCCAAACGACATATTCATCGTGGGTTCATCTATCTTAATATTGGCCAGAGCTTCAGGATTCTCGGCATCTGCAATTGTATCCCCGATTTGGAATTTGTCCATTCCGACCACTGCACAAATATCTCCGGCAATTACTTCGTTTGTTTTCTTTTTGCCCAATCCTTCAAAGACAAACAATTCTTTTACTTTCTGTTTTGTAGAAGTCCCGTCCGGTTTCAATAAATTGATCCATTGACCTTCTTTGATGAATCCTCTCGCAACTTTCCCTACGGCGATTCGGCCTAAAAAGGATGAATAATCCAAAGAAGTAATCTGCATTTGCAACGTACCCTCTGAAACTTCCGGCGCCGGAACATATTCTAAAATTCCATCTAATAATGGGAAAATATTTTCTGTCGGTACATTTTCTGTATTGAACCAACCTTGTTTGGAAGAACCATAAAAAGTAGGGAATTCCAATTGTTCTTCGGTCGCATCTAAATTGAAGAATAATTCAAAAACCGCATCATGAACTTCATCCGGACGACAATTGGGTTTATCCACTTTATTGATGACTACCAAGGGTTTCAATCCTAATTGTAGGGCTTTGTGCAACACAAAACGCGTTTGCGGCATAGGTCCTTCAAAAGCATCTACCAAAAGGATCACCCCGTCGGCCATTTTCAAAACCCGCTCTACTTCCCCTCCAAAATCAGCGTGACCGGGCGTGTCGATAACATTAATCTTCGTTCCTTTGTAATCAACCGAAACATTTTTGGAAAAAATGGTAATTCCACGTTCACGTTCCTGGTCATTGTTATCCATGATCAATTCCCCGGCATCCTGATTTTCACGAAAAACGTTGGTTGAGTGTAATATTTTGTCAACCAAAGTTGTTTTCCCGTGGTCAACGTGTGCGATGATCGCAATGTTGCGTATGTTTTGCATATAAAAATTTGAGGGTGCAAAAGTACGATAAATGTAGAAAGTATAATGTATTATGTATAAAGTAATTTCTAAATTTAATTAAAATTTAGCATTTTAAACTCTTAAAGATAATATTTCCATCTTATTCATTTCCAAACCTTCACAATTCTTTCATCATTTTTCAATTTTATATTTGACCCAAATCCTGTTACATTTTGCAAAATGTATTTCATGGTTTCCAGTCGGGCTTCTTTTTTATTGTCTGTTTTGATTTCTACCCAAGGTGATTTTTCAGTGGAGGTTTTGTCCAGCATTTTATCATAAAAATCTGTATAATCCTTCCATTTCTCTTGTGCCTGTTCATCCAAGCCTCCTATTTTGTATTGCTTCATCGGATCTTCTTTTCGTTCATCGAGCCGCTCCTTTTGTTCTCCTTTGGAGATATTCAGAAAAAATTTAATCAAAACGATTCCTTCATCAATCAGCAAATGCTCAAAAGGATTGACTTGTTTTATAAAAGAATGGTACTGTTCTTCTGTGCAAAACCCGAAAACAGGCTCTACAACGGCACGATTGTACCAGCTTCGGTCAAAAAAAGCAATTTCACCCTGCATGGGAAAATTTTGAATATAACGCTGAAAATACCATTGCTTGGTTTCATTTTCGGTGGGCTTTGGAAGCGCGATGACTTTGTAATTTTTTGGATTCAATTTAGCTATCGTGCGGCTGATGGTTCCGCCCTTTCCGGCTGCATCCCGTCCTTCATAAATCACCAGTAGCCGCATTTTGTTTTGAATGATGAATTCCTGAAGCCGAAGCATTTCGTATTGAAGTTTATCTAATTCTTTCTCATATTTCAGCTGTTTTAGGAACTTTTTTTCTTTAATGATCTCTTTTTCAACCAACAAATCAATAATTTCATCACTTCGGGAAATTTTTTCTAAGTCACCTAAATCAAATTCTGCCATTATTTTTTTGATAAAGTTAAAAATTTTCTCAATTTTTACATCCTACATTATATTTGGACGAAAACTTTAAATAAACTATGAAAATTTTAAAATCTACATTTCTGTTATTATCAACTTTTATTTTTTCTCAAGTTCCTACAATTGATTGGCAAAAGACTTTCGGTGGGTCAGAAGATGATTATGGATATGCTCTTTTGGCGACCAGCGATAATTATCTTATCGTAGGAGGACAAACGTCCTCATCAGATGGTACCATCACCGAGAATTTAGGCGGATGGGATGCTTGGTTAATTAAATATGATGCGGATGGAAATGAAATTTGGAAAAATGCCTACGGTGGCTCAGACTGGGATGTGATTTGGAATATAAAGGAAACTTTGGATGGCAACTATATATTTTTTGCTATTTCTGGTTCCGTAGATGGTGATATAGAAAATAATTTAGGTGAAACAGATTTCTGGATTGTTAAAATAAATACAGATGGAGAAATAATATGGAAAAAAAATTATGGGGGTTCCGGATTGGAAGATGGAGGTGAAGTTTTATCAACATCAGACAACGGCTATATTTTAATAGGAAGTTCTTCATCAAATGATGGGAATTTTCCTGATGGGAATGGAGATTTCGATTATGCAATAATTAAAATAGATGGGACCGGTGAAGTTGAATGGTCTAAATCATTTGGAGGTTCAGAATTAGACATGGCATTGAATGGAATTGTTGATGAAGAGGACAATATTTTAGTTACTGGATTTAGCTATTCCAGTGACGGAGATTTCAATGAAAACAGAGGAAGCGGGGACATCTGGGTATTGAAACTTAATCCTGAAGGGAATTTAATGTGGAAGAAAAACATTGGCGGTTCTGCTTATGAACAATCATATTGTATACAACAAATTGTAAATGGGAATTATTTAGTCGGAATCAATTCTTCATCTGATGATATTGACTTTGATGAAAATTACGGTGGTTCCGACGTTTGGTTGTTTGAATTAAATACAGGCGGAGAAATCCTTAATAAAAAGCATTATGGGGGTAGTCTTTCCGAAGTGCCGATGGAGATGGATGAACTTCCCAATGGAGACTTAGTAATAGCTGGAACAACCTATTCTTCGAACGGAGATATTTCTCAAAACCATGGAAATGGAGATTTTTGGTTTGTGAAACTAAATCAAGAAGGAGAAATTTTATGGGAAAAAAACTATGGAGGATCACAATTAGATAGATTATGGAGAATGGTGAAATTTGACAACGGCTATGCAGCAATTGGCGAAATCGAATCCAATGACAATGATGTAACCAATAACCACGGAGGGTTTGATTTCTGGACATTAAAATTAAACCCTGAAAATCTGGGTATAAATGAAAATATTTTTACTGATTTAAATATTTATCCAAATCCAACTTCCGGTAAAATTTATTTTCAAACAAGAGATATGATTGATTTGATCGAACTATATGATTCATCGGGAAAATTTATAAATAAATTTACAAAAGATGAATTTTTAAATGGAGTTGATATTTCGAATTTAATTTCTGGGACTTATATTTTGAAAACTAAGATAAAAGGAAAAGTTTATACCAAAAAAATCATTAAAAATTAATCTTTAAGCATTTCCCAAATTCTTATTGTTTCCTTTGCCTCCTTCACATCATGAACACGTAATATGTTGGCTCCTTTTTGCAAAGCAATCGTATTCAGAGCCGTGGTTCCGTTCAATGCTTCATTCGCAGAAACATTCAGGAATCTTGTTATCAAGGACTTTCGGGAGATACCTATCAATAATGGAAATTCACCAAACCCGATTAGGCTTAAATTTTGAAATAATTCATAATTATGTTCCACGGTTTTCCCAAAGCCAAAGCCGGGATCAAGTATAATATCATGTATGCCCATTTCTCTTAGTTCCTTGATTTTTCCTGAGAGAAACTGATTGACTTCCAGCGTTACATTTTCATAAACCGGGTTTTTCTGCATATTTATTGGTGTGCCCTGCATATGCATCAAAATATAGGGAACTTGTAAATCCGCAACGGTTTTCAGGAAATTTTTATCCATCGTTCCGGCCGATATATCGTTTACAATAGCCCCTCCTGCTTCTACAGCTTCTTTTGCTACTTTAGACCGATATGTGTCTATGGAAATCAATGTTTCGGGAAATTCTTTTATTACTGCTTCCACAATGGGGACAACCCGTTGAAGTTCTTCCTCTTCTGATATTTCAGCAGCGCCTGGTCGTGTAGACATTCCGCCAATGTCGATAAAATCTGCACCCTCATTCAGCATTTTTTCAGTTTTCTTCAAAGCAGAGTCCAGATCCAAACTCCGGCTTCCTGCAAAAAAAGAATCGGGAGTTGCGTTGAGTATTCCCATGACTCTGGGCTTACCTAGATTAATTAATCGTCCTTTACAGTTAATTCGCATTTTCTTTTTGGGTAATTTAAAAGGGATGACCTATTTTTGAATCCGAAACGAATTTATGGAAAAAACATTAGAACAATATCAATCTGTCATCACCGAATGCCGAACGCTTTTTGAAAAAAAACTGAAAGACTACGGCGCGGCCTGGCGGATTTTACGTTTACCGTCGGTCACCGATCAAATTTATATCAAGGCAGCACGCATCCGTACTTTACAGGAAACCGGTCAACAAAAAGTGGACGAAGGACAAGAAAGTGAATTCATAGGTATTATCAATTATTCAATCATTGCCTTAATTCAATTAGAAAATGGTGTAGTGGAGACACCTGATTTTACCGTAGAAAAATCATTGCATGAATTTGATTTACAATTCAGTAACGCATTTCATTTAATGCAGGACAAGAATCATGATTACGGTGAAATATGGCGTGATATGCGAGTGAGTTCCATTACGGATTTGATTTTACAGAAGTTGTTAAGAATCAAACAAATTGAGGACAATAAAGGAAAGACACTGGCTTCTGAAGGATTGGACGCCAATTACCTGGATATGATCAATTATGCGGTTTTTGCTTTAATTTTATTAAAAGAATAATATTGCGGTCGCTGAGCGTAGTCGAAGCGATTGTTCACAAAAATAATTTAGAATGAAATACATCGTACAGATTAGCAGATTTATCGTCGGAATCATTTTTATCATTTCCGGATTTGTAAAAGCCGTAGACCCGATAGGTTTTGGTTATAAACTGGAAGAATATTTTGCGCCAGATGTTTTTAATATTGGATTTCTGCATGACTTGGCATTGCCACAGGCTACATTTTTCAGCATATTTGAAATCGTTTTGGGTGTATTTCTTTTGCTGGGGATTTTCAGAAAATTTACCACTTGGTCCCTTTTAATTCTGATTGTATTTTTTACTTTCCTTACTTTCTATTCGGCTTACTTTAACAAAGTCACCGATTGTGGATGCTTTGGCGATGCTATGAAGCTGACGCCTTGGCAATCGTTCTGGAAGGACATTTTCTTACTTGTATTGATCATCATCATTTTCATTGGTCAAAAATATATAAAACCGCTTATCAGCAATATGAAGGTCAATTATGGGATTTCGGCAATTGTGTTGTTGATCTGTGGATGGATTACATTTACCGGTATTCACTATTTACCCATCATTGATTTTAGAGCCTATGCCGAAGGGAAAAATTTAACAGAAGGAATGAAATCTGCGGAAGAATTAGGATTGGATCCTCCTAAATACCAGGTGATCTATACCATGAAAAATAAGTCCACAGGAGAAACGGTAGAAATTACCGATGATGAATATATCAACAACGATAAATGGTACAAAGAAGGAACCCCTTGGGAATTGCAATCTGACCTCACGGAAACCCATAAAATTTCAAACGGCTATGAACCTCCCATTCATGATTTTATATTGGATTGTGACGGAGAAGATAAAACCGGATTTTACTTAAATGAACCTAAAGTTGTTTTCTTTGTTACGCCTTTTGCAGAAAAACTTTCCCCAGAGGAAATTATGAAATTGAACCAGCTCTATAACGAGTTGTCAAAGCAAAACGTTTTGGTTACGGCCTTGACCAATGGCGACATTGGAAATGCAGAATTTCCTTACTGTTATGTAGACCAGATTACCTTAAAAACCATTATCAGAAATAACCCCGGAATTATTACACTTGAAAAAGGGACAGTTGTAGGAAAATTCCATGACAACCCAATTCCTGATGTTGATGCTATTTTAAATTCTTTTAAATAAGAAAACTTAATTGGCCTATGGTTCATTTGAGAATCTTAAAAAAATCTGTCAATTCAAGTGTTCTGATTTCACCGGGAGGGTATTGAATACTGGGTTTTTGGAAAAAAAGTTGTATCCACACAAAAAGAACTTGCTTTTGAAGAGCCGGATTTGTCGATTATTTCATCCCGGCGACTAAGAGAAATACAAAAAGGCATAAGAAAGGTATCACAAAGCATATGATTTGTGTAATCAAAAAGGTTTTATAAAGATTTCCCAACCTGTCTTTTAGCGTTCGTATCAATACGACGAAAAGGAGACTCACAACCACCCAAGAGGCAATATAAACAAACAATTCATTGAGGTTGATAAACCCGCTTGTATCGATATAAAAGACGTCCATAATCAACCAATGAAGCAAAGCGCTAAGAAGAACGTTGACCACAATGCAAAGCCCTACACTGATGATCTTCAAAACCACATCCTTAGTCCGATCCTCTTTTGTCTTTTGTTTACGCAAGACAAAAAATACTGCCAAAAATACCAGCAACAAGGGCAACCAACCTATTATGATCTCCATTTTATATCTTCTTTATTTTTTGCGAACTAGTGGTAAGACTCAAACAATTTCTTAATCTCCAAAACAAAATTACCGGTTTTGTAAATGGATGACAATCCCTGTATTCAGGGAATTTTTCAAAGAGTATTCATTTAAGCAAGTTAGTTTTCCCAAAGAAAAAATGCCGCTCTGAAGAGAGCGGCATTTGGCTTGCGGAAAGTGAGGGATTCGAACCCCCGGAGGTGTGACCCTCAACGGTTTTCAAGACCGCCGCATTCGACCACTCTGCCAACTTTCCAAAAGGAAACAGTCAAACTGTTCCCGTATTTGTGGGTGCAAATATAAATCTTTTTATCAATTTACAACAAGCCTAAAAAGAAATTTCCACCGTCGTAGCCAATAAATCTTCCATATTTTCCCGCTTGCGGATCAAATGATCCTGATTGTCAATTAACAATACTTCTGCCGGACGAAATCTTGAATTATAATTCGAGGCCATAGAAAAACAATAAGCGCCTGCGTTCATAAAACACAAGACATCACCATCTTTTATTTCATTGATCTTTCGGTTTGCTCCAAACGTATCGGTTTCACAAATGTAACCCACCACCGTATAATACCGGCTTCGCCCTTCGGGATTGGAAATATTCAAAATTTCATGATGCGCATTGTAAAACATCGGACGAATCAAATGGTTAAAACCACTATCAATTCCGGCAAAAACCGTGGAAGTCGTTTGTTTGATTACATTCACCGAAGCCAGAAAAAATCCTGATTGACTTACCAAATATTTCCCCGGTTCAAACATCAACGTCAATTCTTTCTTGTATTTCTTCTGAAATTTATTAAAACGTTCTCCCAACCTTTCGCCCAAGTATTCAATATCAGTTTCATCGGCTCCCCGATAATAAGGCACTTTAAATCCACTGCCAAAATCCAGGTATTCCAGGTATTTGAATTCAGAAGCCACCTCAAACAAAATTTCGGCACCCTGTAAAAACACATCAATGTCCAGAATATCAGAACCCGTGTGCATATGGATTCCATTGATTTTCAGTCCGGTGTTTTCCACCATTCGCTTCACCAATGGCATCTGATGAATAGAAATGCCGAATTTGGAATCAATATGTCCCACCGAAATTTTAG
>PJTQ01000319.1_pt1 | contig 38101 bp, 38 predicted proteins | sample 1512231 | NCBI WGS metagenome assembly PJTQ01 (sample SAMN08177688, study PRJNA422409) | Soil metagenome, whole genome shotgun sequencing project. | isolation source: Soil (3) enriched on wood chips | place: USA: Madison | collected 2015-01-15 | reverse complement strand
TCTTCTTTCTAAGTAATAATCTCTTTCTTCTTCCGGAATATCTTTTGCTTTTTTTCTTCCTTCGCGGATGGCTACGGAATCTTCAATATTTTTCGGAACCCAAATTCTTCCCGAGTTACGCAAAGATTCAGACATTAAAGTCAATTTGGACTGATTGGTTCCATGAACCGGAATACAGGTCGGGTGAATCTGAACATAGCATGGATTGGCAAAATAAGCTCCTTTTTTATGAATTTTCCACGAAGCCGTTACGTTGGAACCCATGGCGTTGGTCGAAAGAAAATACACATTTCCGTATCCGCCCGAAGCAATAACCACCGCGTGCGCTGAATGTCTTTCAATTTCTCCAGTCACTAAATTCCTGGCAATAATTCCTCTTGCTTTCCCATCCACAACAACCAAATCCAGCATTTCATGACGGTTGTACATTTGAATTCTTCCCAAACCGATTTGATGGTTCATTGCAGAATATGCACCCAACAACAATTGTTGTCCGGTCTGTCCTTTTGCGTAAAAAGTACGGCTCACCTGAACCCCACCAAATGAACGGTTATCCAAGTATCCACCATAATCGCGGGCAAAAGGAACGCCTTGCGCTACACATTGGTCAATGATATTAGCAGATTCTTCCGCCAATCTGTGAACATTGGCTTCACGTGAACGATAATCACCACCTTTTACCGTATCATAAAATAATCTGTATACAGAGTCATTGTCTCCTTTATAATTTTTGGCTGCATTGATACCCCCTTGTGCAGCAATGGAGTGTGCACGTCTGGGAGAATCCTGGTAACAGAAAGCCTTTACTTTGTAGCCCAATTCTGCTAAAGTGGCAGCCGCGGAACCACCGGCAAGGCCGGTCCCCACTACAATTACTTCAATACGGTCGCGGTTATTAGGCGAAACCATATTCAAATGCGCTTTATGGTTACTCCATTTTTCGGCTATGTCTCCTGCAGGTATTTTAGAATCTAACTTACTCATAATACGTCAATGTTTTTAAGGTAACTTATAATAGCAATCAACATGAATCCTACAGGGATAACGATTGCGAATATTTTTCCGAATGATTTTATAAAGGGAGTATATTTTCTGTGATTGGCTCCAATGGATTGAAACGCTGATTGAAATCCGTGTAACAAGTGCATCATCAATAGAAAAAATGCAAATACATAAGCCGCTACGCGAATTGGGTTACTAAATTTATGCATCAACTCCGGATAATAACGGGTCGGGTCTTCCGGTGAAAATTCCACATATTTATAAGATAGTTCTGGAATCCAGAAGTCTATAAAATGCAAAAGTAAAAATGCGAGAATCGTCGCGCCGCTCCAAATCATATTTCTTGACATCCAAGTAGAATTGGCTGCTTTATTGCTGACCGCATATCCAACCGGCCCCCTCGCTTTTCTGTTTTGAATTTCAAGTACAAATCCCATTATGAAATGAAAAATCACGGCAAATGCCAAAATGGGCTGAAATACAAATTGAACAATCGGGTTGTAGCCCATGAAATGAGAGGCTTCGTTAAAAGCATCGGGACAGATAACCGAAAGGGAATTAATGATAAAATGTTGTAAAAGGAATACCAGCAAAAATAATGCTGACAAAGCCATTGCAAACTTTTTTCCGATGGACGACCGGAACAATGATTCTTTTGCCATAAAGCAGTATTTGATTTGAAAGTAACAAATTTAGAAAAGTTAAAAAGCTTTAACAATGAAAAATGTCATTCAATTCCGCTCTGACAGTAGTTTAGATTAATTCTTAATAAATTCTCGGCCAAATAACCTGTCTTCAATAGTTTCTTTCTTTTACGAAAAAATGAAGTGACGATACTTCCATCAGAATTTACTTCACTTTTTCCAATACTGAATAATAGAGTTGTTCATACAAGGGAAGCACATTTTTCTTGTCAAATTTTATCGCCTGTAATTTCGCATTTTCTTTGAATTCCGCCAATCTTGATTCATTTTTCAAGAGCATAATCGCCTTATCGGCCATTCCTTCCACATCACCTATTGGCAAAACATATCCGGTGACACCATCTATGTTGACTTCTGGAATTCCGCCCGCGTTGGAAGAGATTACCGGAACTCTCGCTGCCATTGCTTCGAGCGCAGCCAACCCAAAGCTTTCTTTTTCAGATGGCAATAAAAATAAATCGGATGAACAGAGTACGTTGTACAAATCATTTACTTTTCCCAGGTTTTTGACTTTATGTGCAATGCCCAACTCTTCAATCAAGCTATTGGCACTTTCCCACTCGGGGCCCTCACCCACAATGATTAATTTCGAAGGAATTTCTTTCTGGATTTTATAAAAAACTTTGATAACATCGGGAATTCGTTTCACCTTTCTTAAATTCGAAACATGCACAATCACTTTTTCCTGATTTCCTGCCATTTTCTCTCTACAACCACAATCAAAACAAGAAGCAAATTGTTCGTTGTCTATGAAATTAGGAATGACTTCTATTTCGTTTTGAATAGAAAAAAATTCATAAGTTTCATTTCTTAAACTTTCTGAAACCGCCGTTACTTTATCAGAATGATTGATTGAAAATTCCACTGCCGGTTTGTACGCCGGGTGATTGCCTACCAAAGTGATATCGGTTCCATGAAGTGTGGTAATGACCGGTAATTCAATTCCTTTTTCAAGTAACATTTGTTTGGCGAAATAAGCAGCATAAGCGTGTGGAATGGCGTAATGAACGTGCAGTAAATCCAGTCCGTGAGACTGAGCAATATTGACAATAATGGTACTCAGTGCAAGCGAATAAGGCTGAAATTCAAAAAGAGGGTAGGCTTCCACGCTCACTTTATGAAAATAAATATTGGATAGTGTAATGTCTAACCTTGCCGGCAAACTCGTACTAATGAAATGTACTTCGTGGCCGCGTTCCGCCAGATCCATTCCCAGCTCCGTTGCTACAATTCCACTTCCGCCATAGGTCGGATAACAGACAATCCCTATTTTCATTTGTGTGCTTTTTATTGTTTTTTAATTGTCAAATAGAATTCGCCATTAAACATCTTCGTTCGGTAAGAGATTGATTCTGGCTCACTTCATTTGCTGAATTTTCTGCTAAGTTAACCCAAAGTCAAGAATTGATTTTATTTTTTAATTGTTAAAATTTATGATACAAAAGTTATAACATTTCGCTGCTGTCCCATTTAATTAATTCTGGCGCCTCATACAAATTCATCTGACTGAGTAAATCTTCAATCGAATCGCTGATGAGCAGCATTCCTTTGTATTCGCTTTTCAATAATCCTTCCTCAATCATTTTTTCGACCAATTGAATCAGTGGGTCATAATAACCTTTGATATTTAAAATTCCAATCGGTTTTTTGTGCAAACTCAATTGCGCCCAGGTCAGGATTTCAAACAATTCCTCCATCGTTCCGAATCCGCCCGGCAAAGCAATAAAAGCATCGGACATTTCATGCAATTTGGCTTTACGTTCGTGCATGGTTTTGACTGTAATTAATTCGGATAAGGAATTATGGGCAATTTCTTTGGTTTTCAGGAACTCGGGAATGATGCCGGTTACTTTTCCGTTTTGGGACAATACACCTTCGGCCACTTTCCCCATCAGACCGACCTGCGCGCCGCCGTAAATTAATTCGATTTGATTTTCCGAAAGGGTCTTTCCCAGCTCATAAGCCATTTCTGCGTAAATAGGATTCTTTCCCATACTTGACGCACAAAATACACAGATGGATTTCATTTTAGATTTTAGATTTTAGATTTACAAAGTTAAGTTTAACTCAATCTTTTAAACAAAAAGAAATTGCATATTATTGTGAATTGAATCAATTTTATTTTGGATTCATTTTTTCAATTGCTTTTGTCCTAACCTGTTTTTTCCACAGAAACTTCGCACGATTCACACTTCCCAACGGCCAAAAAGGCTGGCTTGATAAAGAAGGAAATGAATATTTGGATGAATAAAATCCAAAGCCTTGTCAAGGTTATTTTCGTATTGAATATTAACCTTGACAAGGCTCATATTTTACTGAAACCTCACAATCGCATCGTATAATTTCTGACGGATATTTTCCCGTACTTTCTTACTGTTAATCAATTTATTATCCACATCGGGGTTAACACGATTGGTTAGAATAACAAAAACCAATTGCTCATCGGGGTCATTCCAAACCATTGTTCCGGTATAGCCGGTATGTCCATAACTATTTTCAGAAGGGCCGTTTTTTCCCGGGTTTGAAATCTTGTCAAACCCCGCTCCTCTTCTGTTTCCCGGATATTGTTTTCTGGTAAATTCCGCAATCACTTCCGGTTTTATAAATTGAACTCCACCATAGCTCCCGCCGTTCAGGTACATCTGCATCAGTTTTGCCAAATCTTCTGCCGATGAAAACAATCCGGCATGGCCCGCTACTCCACCCATCATGGCCGCACCTTCGTCTTGCACAAATCCGTGTAATAATTGGTTGCGATAGATTTTGTCTTTTGTTGTGGCAATGATTTGATCCAAATCGAATTTATTTCTTGGCAAATACGTCGTCGTCTGCATAAACATCGGTTTGTAAATCTTTTCCTGCACCAATGAATCCAATGATTTTTTGTACTTTTTTTCTAAATAATCCTGAAACAGATAATAACCCAAATCGCTGTATTCATACTTTTTACTTCCCAATGGTGCGTACAAAATATCGGTCATAATCGTGTCCTTAATTGATCCGATGATATAAATATTATCGGTGACTTTGATCGGATGCTCTTCATCCTGTTTTCTTGAATAATAGTCTAAGTATAAACGGGCGTTTTTTACATTGACAGACTCTTTGTAAAACCCGATCCAAGGTGGTAAACCCGATTGGTGTGCCAAAATTTCGCGAAGCTTCAAAGTTCCTTTATTGGTTCGTCCGGTTTCGGGTAAAATGCTGGCTAAATTCTGATCCAAACTGAGCTCACCTTTGCTCACCTCTTCCATCAAAAGCGGAAGGGTTGCAGTCACCTTGGTTACAGAGGCAAGGTCATAAAGGTCTTTGTTGGAGACTTTTTTTTTTCGCTCTACGGTTTGGTAACCAAAAGATTTGTCGTAAACGATTTTCCCATTCCGGGCAGCGACTATCTGCATTCCAGGCGTAGCCCCTATATTGATTGCCTGTTGTGCCAAATCGTCTATTTGTTCCAAAATATCAGACTTCATTCCAACGGCTTCCGGGACTGCAAATCCTAATCGTTGAATACTTTGGGTCTTGATTGATTTACCATATTTCCATTCTGAACTTACATCAACCGGCAATTTGCCTTTGGCTCCTATGGCTCCAAAAATTAAATCGCAAGCCGCGTTTTGGGTCATATTTAAATTTTGATACAAAACCAAAGCCGCTTTGGTATCACTTAAATCCAAATCCATTAAACCATAAGGGCTTCCAAAAAGCGCCACAATTGTATTGTTCTGAGCAGAAACCGCTTTCACAATTGATTGGGATTTAGCAGATATTTTAAAACTTTTGTAAATTGTTTCATTTGATTTATGCAGGCCGACAATTACATAATCATACTCTTCTAATTTAGAGATTTCGGAAGTTGAATTGATTTTAATCAAATCTGTCGGAATATGGAAATTCAGATCCTGATAAAAAACTTCATAATCAGACTCTTCTAATGGCACATACGCGATTTTAATGTTGGCTAAATTTTTAATGGGCAATAAATTTTCTTCATTTTTGATAATCGTTGCTGCATTCTCATAAATTTTGGCCGTCAAATGCTGGTAGGCAGGTTTGTTCAGATTTGCGATTAAATCTTTGGAATCGAGTGGTTTGTAATGATTCAGTCCGACAAAATATTTGGCCATCAGTATTTTCTTTACGCTCTCCGCCAAGCGTTCTTCTGAGATTTCACCCGAATTGATTTTTTCGATAATTTTTTGTTTCGCTGTTTTTACATCCTGCGAAAAAAGTAAAATATCATTTCCAGCTTCAAATGCTTTTAAATCAACGATTCCAGGGGAGTATGATTTTGCCACACCGTCCATATTCAATGCATCGGTCACAATCAAACCTTTGAAATGCATTTGTCCTTTCAGCAAATCGGTTATCACATTTTTTGACAAAGTAGTCGGAAGTCCGCTGTCATCCAATGCCGGAACGCTCAGATGCGCGACCATAATCGCCGGGACTCCCGCATCAATCAGCTTTTGAAATGGCGCCAGTTCAACCGACTTCAAACGGGTCAAATCGTGGTTTACCACAGGTGTTGTTTTGTGTGAATCTGTACTCGTATCACCATGTCCGGGAAAGTGTTTGGCGGAAGCCAGCACTCCTTTTTCCTTCATCCCGAGCATATAAGCGATTCCTTTGTCAGCCACATTCTGAACATCAGATCCAAATGAACGATTCCCAATGATGGGATTCTGTGGATTTGTATTGACATCTACAACAGGAGCGAAATTGAAATTAACTCCCATCGTTCTGGCTTGCTCGCCAATGGCATTTCCCATTTCTTTCACGATTTGGTTATCTTCTACCGCACCAACCGTCATCGCCCAAGGAAAACGGTTTATCTCTTTCAGACGCATGGCCAGACCCCACTCGGCATCCATTCCGATGAGTAATGGGACTTTTGCCACTTTGTTGTAGCGATTGGTCAGTTCTGCCTGCTTTACAGCCAAATCCTGCATAAAAATCAGTCCGCCTATGTTTTCATTTTTTACAAGATTTTCAATTTCGGCTTCGTGCGCCGCATCTTTATTGGAATATGCCGCAACCACAAACAACTGCCCTACTTTTTCTTCCAAAGTCATGGCATCATACTTTTCATTGACCCATTTCATTTGCAGAGAATCCACATATAAGGGAGAATCCTGCTGGGCAAAAAGTATTTGAGAAAAAATTAAGATTGATAAAAGGGCAAAAAACTTCTTCATTTAAATCAAATTTAGTTCAGGTAAAATCAAATTTCTTTCCAAAAAACGGAAATTTATTTTAGATATAAAACATTCAGATGAAATCTATCACATCATCTTAAAATGCCTGAACATAAATCCACCGCCAATTCCAATTGAAACAAAGGGGTATCCTTTGCCCAGTGGCATCATATACTCATATCCGACTTTTAAATTTAACAAGGATAAAAGTTCAAAATAAATGTGCGGTGAAATCCGGAATTGGTTGTCAAATTCTTTATTGAAATCAAATAAATATCCCGCATTCAGGTTGGCCGAAAGCAAATAGTCTTTGTAATCGTTATCCACAATATAATAAGCAAGGCCCAATTGTGGAGCCAGTCCTGATGGAATCTCATCATTTTTTGTGGTATAATCCAATCCAAAATAAATATCAAAAGGTTTATTTTTATCGAAAAGAGTGGGATAATTCACCGTTGCCTGAAACATTCCTTTTTTATCGTATTTGAATCCGGCACTTATCACTTGCGCCTGACTAAAAGTGAATCCAAAAAAGATGAATATACCAATTAGTAAAAAATAATTCTTTTTCATTTAACTTCTAAGTTTTATAATCAAGTATCATCCGAAAATGATTTTCACATTACAATCCGGTAAAGGATTACATAATCCTCACCTTACATTCCAACCGGGTTTAAGTCAAGGTTCATCAGAAAATAAATAACTGATATTATGGAGCTTAAATTCGTTAGTATAAAAAATAATAGCCAGTACTTTTCCGATTTTGTGTTTTGTTTCTTCTGATTTTTAACCAATGCAATTATGCAACTGATCAAACCAAAAGGAGGAAAACAGACAAAAATAAAAAGCAATATTCCATGAACGGCATTAAAGTCAACTGCAAAACTGCTCAAAAACCAGAGCATTAAAATGCACAAAAGAGGCAATACCGAAAGGAGTACACTTATTTTAAACCAAATTGAATTCACAACTATTTTATTTTCTAATTATGTATTCGGTACCATTTAATCCCACAAAAAAACTCCCTTTATCCTCATAGGTTTCAACAAGCACTAATGGATACTGAGGGGTTTGAAAACGAACGTAATATTCTTTCCAAATAATGGAATATTTTGCCGGCAAGATATTCTCACTTGTTATCGGGTTGTGAACGCCCCATAACTGGCTTTTTTCATCTAAAAATTTCTCAAAAGGCTGTTCTTTTGGTAAATATCCTACAATTTCTTTGGGTCTGATTTCATTAAAATCATCATCATTGTACTTGTAAACTACTTTCCCGTTTTTATCTATTCGTAACTTTTCGCCCTCTTGATATACTGTGGCATAATCACTGCTTTCGTACATTTTTTTTGCTGGATCCTTAATGTCCATAAAGTCAAAATCCTGACTAAATAATGAGGCTCTTTCAAATTGAACTTCAATCATTATATTTAAATCTTTGTCACAATAACCATAAAGTCCATCTTGTAAAACAGGAATCAAATCCGGGTATTTTAATTCTTCAGGGTTATTATTTTCCTGCGCATTTAAAAAGAGAAAAGGAATTAAACCCAAAGCCAATCTGAACAAGTAAAATGAATTGTTTTTCATGAACTAAAATATTTTTTTGATAAAGGTATAAGCAAACATGTATAAAAATAATCCCTGAATTCAGGGAATTTATACAGGACAAGTCACATAAACCGAAGTACCTTTGTTTTTGGCTGTGGCAATTTCCAAACTACCTTTTAAGTAATTAATTCTGTGTTTCAGGTTAGCCAAACCGGATCCCTCCGATTGTAATTTTTCATCAAACCCTACTCCGTCATCTTCCACCGTTAAAAAAAGCTGGTAATCCCTTTGTTGGAGCTGTACAAAAATTTCTTTTGCATCGGCATGTTTTACGGCATTGTTGATTAATTCCTGTGCAATCCTGTAAAACATCAATTGTTTTTCTTTGTCCGGGCATTCCTTCACATTGACAGACTGAAAATCGATTTTCAACTCTTCTCCTGACAAACGGGAACAATATTGCTGCAAAGCATCAGAAAGTCCATAATTTTGAAGCAAGTCAGGCAATAGGCTTTGGGAAACAAAACGCATTTCTGTAATGGCGTTGTCCAGATCCGATTTCAATTCCGATTGTAATTCTCCCTTTTCTTGTGAGGGGTTTTGAAAAAATGTATTTAATTTCAATTTGATCCCGGAAAGCAGACCTCCCAAACCATCATGCAAATCACGTCCCAAACGTTGACGTTCGGTTTCGGCGCCCTGCATCAAGGAGGAAAGCATTTCAATCTGGTGTTTATGTTCCAGTTGTGATAACTCATAATGATGCAAATCTTTATCTTGCTGGTTAATTTTCTTTTGACTCTTACTGTTCCTGTATAATAGAAACGCTAAAACAAATAAAATCAGCATCGCTCCGACCGAACCAAAAAGCCATATTTTATTTTGCTGGAGTTTCCAATCTTTTTTTTCATTGTCATGCTGAAGCTGCGCGATTTCCTTTTCCTTTTGAGCCGATTGAAATTCTGCTTCCAAAGTATGTAAACGCTGCACAATTGTTTTCTGGTCAATGCTGTCTTTCAAGTCGGAATATTCCAGCATATATTCGTACGCCTGCTCCGGGTTGCCTGTTTTATGTTCCAGATCAGCCAAATTCTTAAGCGAACTCAAGGTGCTTTGCGGATAATTATATCGTTTGGTATCTTCATAGTATTGTTTCAGGTAATAAAGCGAATTCCGGTAATCTCCTTTCTGATAATAAGCATGTGCAATGCCGGAAACAGCGTTCATTTTATAGGTAAATTCATTGTATTTTTCCGCGACTTTCAACGCAGACCGGTTATCGAGGATAGAAGCATCAAAATTCCCTTTTGCCAAATTGTATTCCGCTTTTAAATTGTAATAAAGCGCCCATTGCTGCAGCGTATCTTTCTTCTGTGACAAAGTTGATTTGGCGATTTCCAAGTATTCAAGCATATCATCCGGATTGCCAAGCTGATAAGAAACCATCACCAGATTGAGTGCGGAATTTCCTAAATTCCTCGAATCTTTTTTGGAATCGATTTGGGTATGGTAACTTTTGAGAAAATATTCTTTTGCCTTTTCAAATTGTCCGTTGTCATAAAAAATCAAACCTAAATTCCCGTAAACTGTATTGAGCGTAATGGTGTCTTTGTATTTTTCCAACGCAGGAATGATTTTCAGGTAAGTTTCCTGCTCTTTCACTTTATTCCCATTCAATCCATACAGCAAAGCTTTCAACATAGAAGCTTTGGCCATCCCCCATTCTTTGTCTTGTTGATTATTTATTTTCGAAAACCGGTCGAAAGCTTCGTCTACATATTTCCGGGCGGTTTTCAAATCATTTTTCCCAAAATAAAAAGAGGATTTCGCAATGAGTAAATTCCCTTCTGAGAATTGATACGGATGTTTTTTTAAATCTTTTTCGGCTTGATTGACCAATTGAAAAAAAAGAGCGGAATCCTGAATGCTCAGATTTTTAATCCGGCTGATTAGTTCTTCCAGCTCCAAGCTATCTTTCTGAAAATCCGCAACATTTTGGGCTTCCAGCTTATGCAGAGAGCCAAATAAAAATATTCCCAAAAAGATTAACACATAAGCCACCCTCATTCATTAAAAAATTTCATTAATTTGACTCTATAAACTTATAAATTATAACTTAAACTTCTTTCGGTTTGAAAATTAAAGTTGTAATCACAGATGACCACCCCATTGTCACGCAAGGATTTAAACATTTTTTATCCACTGAACCTGACATAGAAGTCTCCGCCACTTTTTCTGACGGAAAATCGCTCCTGAAATGGCTTTCGGACAATACGACCGATATACTTCTTCTCGACATTTATCTCCAGGACAGTAATGGATTGGAACTCTGCAAAAAAATTTCTGAAGAGTATCCTGACATTGGGATCATTGCCATAAGCGGACAGGACGAAGGTATTGTCATTTCCCAAATGTTGCAAAACGGCGCTTTGGGATATGTTCTTAAAAATGCCGAAAGCGAAGAAATCACCGAAGCCATACGATCCGTTTTTCGCGGAGAAAAATATTTATGCAAAAGAACCCAGGAATCTCTCCAGAAACTTGACAAACAATTAACCGAAATTCCAAAAATTACAAGGCGTGAAAAAGAAGTCTTGCTGCACATTGCTGAAGGCCTGACCACACAGGAAACCGCCGATAAATTATTCATCAGTCCGCATACGGTAGAAAGCCACCGCAAAAATCTGATGGAAAAATTCGAAGTAAAAAGCATGACTTCCGTTATCAGCAAAGTAAAAAGTTTGGGACTGATTTAATCTTTTTTCGCTTCTATCTTTTCTTGCAAAAACCGAATAAATTCTTCCATATCTTCCTTTTCATGCTGGTTCAGCTGAATCCATATTTTTTTCTCTTTTCCTTCCGAAAGAAAATACAGGCGTTTCAGGTTTTTGTTTTTGTCTTCCAGCCGAAGTAAATCCTGGTAGCGAATCAAATGAAGTGGAGAAGCGGGCGCGAATTTCAATTCCATGTGATCTTCATACAACTTTATGGTTTCCCTGTTCTTATTCATCAAACTGATGACAACCAAAAATACAGATATTCCCACGCCCGGTAAAAACAGGGGCTGCATGGTCACTAAAAAACTTATCAGGGCAATAATGGCCAATACGGAACCGGCATAAAGGGGAATATTCACGGCCGATTCTTTCATTTTATAGGTTTTAATTGCTTTCATTTCCTATTGAATTTATTTCTGAATAAAAATCCTGCTGTTTCAATTTGTTCATGAGGCTTCTCGCACCAAAAAAACCAATCAATCCTATTGGGATAAAGGCTGCACTTCCAATCATAAATAAAATACATCCGGTTTTTATTTTGTTTGAAACAATGAATATCAATCCTAAAATGTTTAGCAAAACAAAGGGTGCCGTAAAATAAAAAAGGATAGGTTCGGGATTTGCCAATTGCAACAGGCTAATCAAAGCGTGGATTACAATACCAATCCACATTCTGTAATCTATATTTTCCATAACAAAATTGATTTATTCAAAATTAAGGTTGACCGAAGGTTTAAAAAATCCCTGAAATCAGGGGTTTTACCCATCTCTTCCAAACAATAAATTTGATTTATAAAACATAGCGCAAATGCAGACAATTTGCTTTTTTAGAATTTTATTTCTTTTAGGATTGATTTCAGAGCTTCTACCGGCACAGAATCCGGTACATGAATTTGAAATTGCCGATGACATTCGGGCTCAATTAATCATAAAAAAAGGTGACTTGTCGGTTGTTATCTTCCCAGATGAAAAAAAGCAGATTATCTTAAAAAATGCAGAAAAAAACCCTGAGATTCTTTTTGAAGACATTAATGGAGACGGATTTACTGATATATTTCTGAATTTTCAATGGAAATATGGACATAAAAAGGGAAGAATTTTTCTTTTTCATCCAGACATTTCTTCATTTAAAGAATTTGAAATCAATAACACATGTCTGCTTGATACAGAATTCATTGGGCCAAAAACACTGCGCATCCGGCAATCTATTTTTCCGTCCTGTACAGATAATTGGAAAACCTTTTCGTTCAATCAAGATTTTGAAGTTTCCTTGACAATGTCGGTAGAGACATTGCGCATACCAGGAGCTGATTTGGATCTGAGTAAAAAGATTCAATACGGGCAGGGTAATGAATCGGAAGATTTGTTTCTCATTCAATATGGACAAGCAATTGAAGATTTGTATGCCTATGTTTTTGCCGAGAAAACAGAGTTATATGAAAAACCTGAATTTAATGCAAATTCACTGGGGTATCTGATTAAAGATGATGAATTTCTCATTTTGGATTTCACCTCTGATAATTGGTTGAAAATCCGCTTTTATAATGAAAATTTAAACAAGTATATTGAGGGTTGGATAAATGCTACAGAATTAATTCTTAATAAATATGGTCTCGAATTTGGCGGAGATCATCAGGAAGAAAACATTAATCTTAGTTTACTGTATCCATATTATGAAGAAAAAAGTATGTTTGTTTTTACAATCGGTATGACGAACAACAGTTCCAGCTCATTTTCAATTGCAAGCGGCCGCATTTGTATTTTGCTGGAAAATCCGGCCGGAAGACGTTATCTGTATGACCTATATGGTACACACTCGGAAATGCTTCCCCCGAAAAGTCTGAAAGAAACTTACGGTAAAAGCCCGGAAGGAAAATGGTATTCACCCAGTATCCTATTGGACGACAATACGGTGGAATGGGACGACGAATTTAAGAAATTCCTGATTTATCATGGTATAAATGAAGAAGAAGTGACTTATTTGCAATTCATTCCGGACACAATTCCGGCGGGAACCTATAAGATGTATGCGGTATTTTACAAACCATTCAGCTATGAGCCGGCAATTGTATCAAATCCTCAGCAAATTGAAATACCCTTCCCCAAACTTCCGCCCTCCAATAATTGAGTTAATTTTTGATGATGTATTCTGTTCCGTCAAGTCCAATATAAATGGCTTTGTCCAAAACTCCTCCGTAAGCAAGCACCAATGGATATTGGCGGATTCGTAAGTAATTATTGTATAACTCATCAAGTAAGGCGTAATGAGCTTTGATTATGATTTCGCCTGTTTCGGTATTTTTTATTCCGCGTAAAAAAGTTTCTTCACTCGTAAAATAAGAAAAGGGCAATTCTTCGAATTTCGGATAATACACAAGCCGGACACCTTCTTCAATCAAATCCTTGGCCTTCTCGTTTAATTCTACCAGGAATTCTTCGTCAGGAAAAACAGATTTACCTGTATTTGAATCTGTTATGAGCTGAAAGAGTGTTTTTGAATCCACACCGTCAATAACATAAGTATTCGAACTCTTCATAAAAAGGTTGATAACCGTATCTCCTTTTTTAAAGTCTTCAGGATTGTATTTATAAACCGGCTCTCCCTTTTTATTGATTCTGTAACGTTCCTCATTGATATCTACCCATGCATAATCAGCGGTTCCATATTGCACGATTTCAGTATTTCTTACTTGGTAAATTTGAAAATGAAAATCTTCCTCAAATAATTCCGCGTGTTCAAATTTCGGATTTATCTTAAGATTTAAATCTTGATCACAATAACCATACAAACTGTCATTTACCAATACCGGAATTAAGTCGGGGTAATTCAATTCATCTTGTTGTTGAGCCGAAATCGGCTGTACTACGAATAGGGACAGACAAAGTATTGTCATAATTTTAGTCATGATTTGCATTTTTTTTCAACCCTCTTTTATTCTATAATTCTATATTCTTCCGGTACTTCAAAAAAGGAAGATTCAACTACCCTTTTTTCAATTGAAAGCACTTCTAACCCATATTCAAAATCATTTTCATTTATTCCTTTTGCTATTACCTTCAGCGGTAATCCCGGTATGCTTAGCAGAAACTCATACTCGCTAAAGAAGATCTTCGGCAATCCTTTTACATACCAAATCAGTATTTCCATATCAGCGTCCGGTTTGTCCCATGATAACCGGGCAAGGTTACAGGTATAGCCGGAAATGACCTGCGTTTCTTCGGGGAAAGAAATTTTCATTTCCTGAAAATATTCCGGTACCGTCAGGGAAATTCTTTCTTTGACTTTTAAGGAATCAAACCGGGTGAAATATTTAAATGAAGTACTGTCTGCCCAGTTCGTTACCTGCACAAAAGGAGATTTGCTATGATCCTCCATTTTTGTCTTTTCCTCATTAGTATAAACTTTGATTGCAGGGCCAGCTTCATTGAGCATTTGTATTGCTGTCGTCACTTCCCTATCAACGGAATCGGTGCTTGTCAAATGGAATCTATAGTTTACCTGATAAACTTCCAACTTGTTTTGGGCAATCATCTTTTCAGAAGAGAAAAACAGAGAGAAAAAAATTAAAAAATGAAAAATGTTTTGTCGTTGCTTCATGTTCACTTATTTGAATGAATATTAAGACTCGGGTTAGGGTATGCTTTTAAATATGTAGTGTTCCGGTACTTCAAAAATAGAAGGTTCTACCATTACTTTTTCAAGAGAATTTGCCTCAACACCTATATTGAATCGGCTATCGGTGATACTACTTTCAATCTTCAAAGGCAATCCCGGTACTTTTTCCAGATAATCATATTCACCCCAAAATAATTGAGGAAGGTCTTTGACATACCAAACAAGGATTTCATTGGAATCGTCCAGCTTGAAGCGGGCAAGATTACATAAATTCCCCGCAATGGTCTGGGTTTCATCTGACAAAGTCATCACTAAATCAGAAGAAATAAAAATAGAAGGATCTTCGTTGTCGCTTAAATAATCGACGTTTATTTTTGGCTCAGCCAAAGGCACTTCGTATGCCAATTTCTCCTGGTTAAAATCGTCATCGGTTTTGGTCATATATTTGAATGAAACACTGTCTTTCAAGTTACTTACCTGTACATAAGGATTTAAATTATATTGCTCCACTCTTAGTTTTTCGAATGTAACATATGCCCTGATGATGGGCTCATTTTCATTGAGGATGGTCATTGCTTCTATCAGCGCCATCATTACCGAATCTTTTCCGGAATAGCTCATTTCATACTCGACTTTCCATGCATTAATTTTTGACTGTGCGGAAAGTTCGAAATGCATAAGAAATAAAAATATTGGAATCCAATATGAAATTTTTGTCATGGGTCTCATTTTTCATTTTTTTTCAGATAAACGATAATTGTATCTTGTTTTTTGGGTTCTTTAACCTTTGCTGTTTCATAACCATTAGCAAAGATACTTGCCTCAATTCGGGGACATTTATTTCCACCGCTCAGGTAAGCATTAAATTTCCCTAAGCTGTCTGATTCAAAATTTCGTTTGTACCCTGTGTTGGTAACAGATACTTGAGCACCTGCAATTGGCATATGTGTAACGCTGTCTTTGACCATGCCATGCAGAACTCTCATACAGCTACAGGAAACAAACAAGCTTGCCGAACAAATCAGCAATCCTGTTTTGATGGATTTAATAATCTTCACTTCTTTTCATTTTTTAAAACTTTTCATTTCTTCAAAATTAAAAACACTATCCCAACACAAAAATCCCTGAAATCAGGGGTTTTGAAAAAGTTTAGAGAGATTTAACTTTACACTATGTTAGAGGAATTTGAAACAAAAGCCAATCAGAAAAAGGCCAAAGCAAGAAGATTAGCCCTTTGGGCAATCGGTTTAGGAGTAGGTTATCCTTTGCTTTTCGCTCTCATGCTTTCATTGAGGGATCTAATGGACAGAACCCGATTCGGAGCTGAATTTGTGTCTTTGGGTGTGACGGTATCCTTTCTCGCAATTCCTGTTTTAATTTCAGTTTGGGTATTGGCAATCTGGAGCTTAAAATTACGTAAATCCGAACTGGGCATCATGGCCTTGATTTTAGCTGTTTTATTATTACTTGGCCTTGCAGGAATATTGTATGCATTAAGCCAAATCTGTATCATTTGTTAATTATTCAGAATGAAATTTATATTTTCCATATTCGCCGTTGGCTGTTTTACGGGATTATTTGCCCAAGTTGATTTCCCTGTCAGGATTCAGGATTTTTCAGATGAGTTTGAAGGATTAATCGACCTGAATGATGATGACACACTGGTGGTTTCTCAATACGATGAATATGTACCGGAATATGTCATCAGAATCATGGACAAGAAAACAAATTCAGAAGCATTGAAGGCTTACACAAATGGCTTTCCCGATTATTTGTTGAATGAAGAGAATGAAGCTGTTCCCAATATTAAGGAGCTCCCTTATGGCAGCCAAAGTGTGTTGATATATGAGGATTATAATTTTGACGGAATTAAGGATTTTGCCATTATGAACGGTTATAACAGTTGTTATGGGGGACCCTCTTTTGATATTTATCTGGTAGATAAAAGCAGGAAATTGCAATACAGTGAAGGATTTTCTGTACTATCCAATGATTATTGCGGGATGTTTCAAATCGATGATGAAAATCAAATGATTCACACAATGACCAAAAGCGGTTGCTGCTGGCATGAGTTTTCTGAATTTAAAGTGATTAACAACGAGCCGAAAGTCATAAAAATCATAGAAGAAGCCTATCTATCATACAATAATTTTATAGAAGTAACCGAAACCGATTACAAGGACGGAAAAGAGTTCAGTGAAACTAAAAATTACTTCCCGATGGAAGAAATGAGTTCCGATATTATCTTTTCATTTGAATTGGAGAAATCAGGGAAACAATTAATCATTTATCAAACAGAAAAAATTCTCAATTATGTGCTAATCCTGGAAGATGAAGAAATTGAATTCTATTTCCCACAACCCTATTATGATGAAGAAAGCCAAGAAACCGTTTACGAAAATTTCACTTATGACATGGACGAAAATACTTTGTCTTTCAAAAATGCCGATGCCGAATACGAAATATATGAAAGCCCTGAGAAAGTAGGGATCAAAGTCAAAACCAAAGGCAAGACCTATGACCTGAAAGGTAAAAAAGATACAATTACCGGAACTTTAAAAGACCTCCGTAAACCTGATTGGGATAACATTTTGTACAATAATTTTTAAAAATTTACTTATAATTAATTTGCTATGAAAAAAATACTTATCATTACCTTGTTTCTTTTTACCGGAACAATTTTCGCACAGCAAGACACTATTATTTCCTCTGTTCAAAGGGAGGAAGCCCATAAGCTGATTTTGGAACATGTTTACAAAAGTTTCCGGGTTCCACATCAAGCGTACAATGATTCCATTTCCAGGATTAGTTACCGGATTCAGTTTGTCATTGATGAAAACGGAGAAGTTACAGAGCCGGAAATTGTCTCAAAAAACACGGAATGCCGTGCTTGTGAAATTGAAATTATGAGGGTCATGAAATCGGCTCCTACTGTAAGTCCTATTATCTTGGATAACAGAAAAGTAAAAGCAATTTTCATCCTTCCTTTTTCTATAATTATACAATAAGATGAAATTTAATTTTCTATTTTTTTTCCTTTCAGGAATCACACTGGCACAAATCAATCCCGAAAAAGAGCCATTTCCGCCGGAAGATTTTGTGGTTTATCTTTCCAAAAACGACTCTATCCAAAATGTTCTATATGAAATCGGGAGATATGAGCCCAAAGGTTATACTTTTACGACCGGTCATAATGGTGCGTGGATAAAAGTTCCTTTAAATGATGAACAAAAAAATAACAAAAATTTCTTCCATACCCATGCCCCGATTTACCTTAAAATTACAAAAGGAAATACCGGAAAATATTATTTTCTTGATGACTATTATGACATTGATATGTATTCATTTTCTGAATTGAAATCGGAAAATCTTATTTTTATCACGGCGAGATACTCAATGTATATAATTGATAATAAACACAATACCCTATCATCTAAAATCATTCCCGGAGACGGACAATATGAAGGCGAAGATGCCATCAGCCCTTTATATTCTGCATTGACATTGTTTGACGAAGAGAATTTCCTTCTGGGAAATGTACAAGGATTTGGTGTTTTTTGTATCGATATAACCCATCCGGCAAAACCCAAAGAGTTGAAACAATACAGCATTGATTTTTCCAACAAAGGACAGTATTATGCATTTTTTCACCGGAAGAAAAAAAATAAATTTGACATCATGATTGCGCAAAGTGATGTAGAAACGGATAAAAGAACGATAAGAAGATTATATAAAAAACTTAAGACCGTTCGCTATGTTATGAAAAGTATTCCGGTTAAAACAAATTCTTCCGGCGAACCCCAAATCGAAATCGGCAAACATAATTTACACTTTATCTCCAAAGAAAAACATTATCAGTTGGATTTAGAGAAAGGAATTTTACTACTCAGCGAGGAATAACCAGAAAACCTTGTCAAGATCAGGGAAACTCTTTCAACTTATATTTACAAATCCAGTTCCTTTACCCCTTCTGTCGCTTTTTTTCGAATGATTTTTATATGTGGGTTGTTGGAAACTGAAACCGAATTCGGATCAATGACATAAATCGGTTTGCCATATTCCATATAATCAATCAACGAGGCCGCCGGATAAACCTGCAAAGAAGTCCCGATGACCAACATTATATCGGCACTTAAGACCTCTTCCACTGCTTTTTCAAGCATCGGAACCATCTCACCGAACCAGACAATATGCGGACGTATTTGCGCTCCATCTTCTGCCAAATCGCCCAAGTGAATATCCTCCTCCCAATCCAAAACCAAATCTTCACTTTTCTCGCTCCGAGCTTTCAGCAATTCACCATGCAAATGAATAATGTGAGATGAACCGGCCCGTTCATGTAAATCATCCACATTTTGAGTGATGACCACCACTTTGTATTTTTCTTCTAATTCCTTCAAAAAATAATGCGCCGGATTTGGCTGAACTTCTTTGAGTTGCTTTCTGCGTAAATTATAAAAATTCAAAACCAGCTCAGGGTTATTTATCCAACCCTGTGGCGATGCAACCTCCATTATATCATGATTTTCCCATAAACCATTGGAATCCCGAAAGGTGGAAATTCCACTCTCCGCACTGATTCCGGCTCCGGTTAACACAACGATTTTTTTCATCTGAGATGTTTAAATTCTAAATGTAAAAATTATTTGATTAATTTAGCTTTTAAACCTATCCGATGAAAATACTTTATCTATCAATTCTATTGTTCTCCTTTGTTTCTTGTGCGCAAGAAGCAAATTCTTTCAAAACAGAGTACCCGCCACGTCACGTTGGTGATATAGCGTTTGATCCTGAAATAGATAATCCCGATTTTGAATTATGCAATGAGGAGAAGGCCTATCAATATTTTAATATAGGTCAAGGTTTATTATACAAAGGAGAACAAATTGCATTGAAAAAAGAATTTCTGGAAAAATACAATTCAAAAATTGCAAAGAAAGAATCTGGCATGATTCGAATTCGTTTTATTGTGAATTGCGAAGGAGAAACCGATCGATTCAGGGTCTTGGGCTCAGACGAAAATTACCGAGAAAAAGAATTTGATAAATCCATTACAAATCAACTTGTACAAATCACAAAAGAATTGAAGAATTGGAATGGATTATTCAACCCGGAAACACAAGAAGGTTGGGACTATTATCAATACCTCATATTCAAAATCAAAGATGGTCAAATTGTAAAAATACTGCCATGAAAAACTTAATCCTATTTCTAATTCCTTTCGCACTTTTCTCACAAGAAAACTGTAATTATTATAAAATAATTGGTGAAACAGACAGGTTTGAAGCTTGTACAATGTTTGAAAAACGCCGCAATTTAAATCTTCACCAATTCAGCAAAGAGAATATGGAACTTTTAGATGAAAACATTGAGAAATTTCCTGAATATGCTCCACCCTATCGTGAAAAAGCGGCAACTTATATAAAAGCCGGTGATTTTGTTAATTGGAAAATCAATATTGATAAAGCCGTAAAATATGACCCTGAAGGTTATCTTGGAATCCGTGCAGGTTTAAAAGCAAAATTCTTTGCAGATTATCAAGGCGCGATTGAAGATATTGATTCGCTTGCATCTATTACCAAATACGATTTGGGGTATACCCATAACGGAGATTATCATCTAAATATTTTAAAATCAATTTGTTACAGCCAGTTAGGCAAAAAAGAAAAAGCAATTGAAATATTTGAAAAACAACTGGCACATGAAGACCACCTTTTAGGGTTATATGATTATTACCAATTAGGTGTAACTTATTTTGAATTAAATAATTACGAAAAAGCAATTGAGGCTTTGGGAAAACAATTAAAAGAAAATGAAAATGCCGAAACTCAATATTACATAGCACAATCTTATAAAAAAATGAATCAATTAACGGACTACAAACAGCATAAGCAAAAAGCAATTGAATTGTATCAAAATGGGGTCATCATGCGCGACCCGTACAATGAACATATCAATAAAGTATATTGGGAAACGATCTTGGCAGATTGATCAATATTATCTGATTTTCACTAAATTTGAACAAAACCATTCACAATGAAATATTTAGGTTTTCTGTTTTTGATTCCCATTATATTCATTTCCTGTACGGGAAAAACCGCTATCGGCTATAACGACAGTATCATCAAACCCCAATTGAAAATCGTTTCCGAAATGGATACTATTTTTGCCGGGCCTGAAACTTCGGTTGAAACCATCGGTAAAAACCGTGAAGAAATGATTCAGATTGCAAAAAACGCGCTGACAGAAATACAAAACCTGGAAGATTTCAAAGGCAATTCTTCATTCAAAAGTTCGGCTCTCAAATATTTTTCATTCGTGCAAAATTACTTTTCCAATACAGAAAACCTGGACAGCATCATCTATAAATTCAATTCTGAAGAACGCATCCAAAGCTTAACAGAAGAAGAATATACAGAAACTCAAAATAAATTCAATGAATACCTTGATCTTGAAAAGGAGCTGCTTGCCGAACAGAAAAAGTTCGCAGAAGAGTTCAATATGCCGCTTTTAAAATGATTTTTTTCAAACAACATAATTTCTTCCCATGTTCATCATCGTTATGTCAAGGCTGTTTGCAAAAAATTTTCGAGGATTGGCGGTTTTTCCTTTTATTTTTTTGAAAGATAAGTTACTCAGAAACAACCCCGTTATCATCAACCATGAAAAAATCCATTTACGGCAGCAAATTGAGCTTCTTTGGATTTTCTTTTTCCTCTGGTATGGAATTGAATTCATCATTCGCTGGATTCAGTTCAAAAACCCGACAGTGGCTTATCTCAACATAAGTTTTGAAAAAGAAGCTTACGCAAATGAAGCCGGTTTGGGTTATTTAAAATCAAGAAAATTCTGGTCATTTCTAAAATATTTATGATTCAATTCCCTGAGATACAGCCTGAAACCCAATTCATTCAAAAAAAGAATGATATAGAATTGTTTATTTTGAGAGAAGACCGGATTCATCCGGACATTTCGGGTAATAAATTCAGGAAATTAAAATATAATTTAGAGGTATTTTCCAAAGGAAATTATGACTCCATTCTAACTTTCGGCGGCGCTTATTCTAATCATATTTATGCTACGGCAGCGGCAGGAAAGGAATTTGGAATCAAAACCGTTGGTGTAATTCGAGGCGAGGAATTAATCCATAAAGTTGATGAAAATCCTACTTTAAAATTTGCCCGAAACTGCGGAATGAAGCTCAAATTCATCTCAAGGGAATCTTACCGCAACAAAGCAAATCCTGAATTTTTGAACGGATTAAAATCAGAATTTGGAAACATTTACATTTTGCCCGAAGGCGGAACCAATGAATTGGCCGTAAAAGGCTGCGAAAAAATTTTAAACAATCAAACAGAAAAATTTGACCTTATCTGTGTTCCTGTCGGTACCGGCGGAACAATTTCCGGCATTATCCGTTCCGCCAAACCTCACCAAAAGATATTGGGGTTTCCCGCATTAAAAGGCGCGGATTTTCTCAAAAATGAAATAAAAAAAAATACTTTACGTTCAAATTGGGAACTAATTACAGATTTTCATTTCGGCGGATATGCAAAAGTGAACCATGAATTATTGAATTTTATTAACGGGTTCAAAAATGAATTTAATGTAACTTTGGATCCGGTTTATACCGGGAAAATGATGTTTGGAATATTAAAACTGATCGAAAAAGGTTTTTTTTCAAAAGAGAGCAAAGTATTGGCTATTCATACCGGTGGCTTGCAGGGAATTGAAGGAATGAATCAAAAATTAAATCAAAAAACAATTCAAAAATAACATGAAAAAGATAGGGTTGATTGGGTTTTTTCTCTTGTTATTCACTCAAAATTCCGCGCAGGAATCAAGAGACATAGATTACATCAGGGCCTATGCCCGCCTGGCTGTAGAAGAAATGGAATTGTACAAAATTCCGGCAAGCATTACACTATCACAGGGAATCCTTGAAACCGGTGGCGGCCAAAGCCGATTGGCCGATATTGCCCATAATCATTTCGGCATCAAATGCAAAAAAGAATGGACGGGGCCTGTAATTTCGCACACAGATGACGCCCCAAATGAATGTTTTCGTAAATACGGCACTGTTCAGGAAAGCTACCGCGACCATTCAAAATTTCTGGCAGAAAGACCCTACTACAAAAATTTATTCAAATTAAACATTCACGATTACAAAGGCTGGGCGCATGGACTTAAGAAAGCGGGTTATGCCACTAATCCCAAATACGCCAACATTTTAATTTCAAGAATCGAAAAATATAAGCTAAATGAATTCGACAGATTAAAGCCTGATGAAGTAGAAAAAAAATTAAGAGAGCTTTATGGCCCTTCTGATATTCAGTTACTTACAGGAATAGGGCGAGCAACCGAAATCGGAAAAGAAACAGTCGCAGCTGTAATCCCGGATCCTGTTTCCAGCGCCATTGAAGAAGCCCTTGAAAATACAGTGGCTCAACCGGTAAAAACCATTGAAATGGAAAAACGTGCCGGAAATCCAATGTTGAGAATTAAAAGACATCCAAATGGATTGGATTTTATCGTGGCAGATGAATTCGAAACCTTACAGCAAATCGCAAGTTTATATGACATCAGCCTAAATAAGCTCGCCTCCTACAATGAACTTCCTAAAAATGGGAAACTTACACCGGGACAATTCATTTTCTTCAGTAAAAAGAAAAATAAAGGAACAGAAAAATATTACAAAGTCCAGCAGGGCGATAATATGTATTTGATTTCACAAAAAGCAGGAATAAAAATAAATAAGCTGTATAAGTTAAACCGAATGAAAGCCGGTCAGCAACCCAAACCGGGATCGGTACTGAATTTAAAGACAAGAAAAAGATAAATGATTTACCAAAGAAGCAGTGCGTTGTTTCAGGAAGCACAAAACTATATTCCGGGAGGTGTAAATTCTCCTGTACGGGCATTTAAATCAGTGGGTGGTGTTCCCGTGTTCATCAAAAAAGCAAAAGGGGCATATCTTTATGATGAAGACGGTAGAAGCTATGTAGATTACATCAATTCCTGGGGGCCGATGATCTTGGGACACACACATCCAAAAGTTTTGGAAGCCGTCACACTTCAACTTGAAAAAGGTTTTTCTTTTGGAGCGCCTACCGAACTGGAAACAGAAATCGCTAAACTCATTGTGGAGAATGTTCCGAATGTGGACAAGATCCGGATGGTCAATTCCGGAACGGAAGCCTGTATGAGTGCAATCAGATTGGCGCGTGGATTTACTGGGTGCGATAAGATCATCAAATTTGAAGGCTGTTACCATGGCCATTCCGATTCATTTTTGATTAAAGCAGGAAGCGGAGCCGCGACATTTGGCAACCCCAACAGCCCGGGTGTAACACAAGGAACCGCTAAAGATACTTTGCTGGCCCGGTACAATGATATAGAATCTGTAAAAAGTTTATTTGAAAATAATTCAGGTGAAATTGCGGCGGTTATCATCGAGCCCATTGCAGGCAATATGGGTTGTATTGCCCCGGAAGAAAGTTTTCTTGAGGAACTAAAAAAAATCTGTACAGAAAATAACGCGCTTTTAATTTTTGATGAAGTGATGACCGGCTTCCGATTGGCCTTTGGCGGAGCGCAGGAAAGATTGAAAATTGATGCGGATTTGGTTACGTATGGAAAAATCATTGGGGGTGGGTTTCCCGTCGGAGCCTTTGCCGGCAGAAGTGAAATCATGGATTGTCTTGCCCCAAATGGGCCGGTTTACCAGGCCGGAACTTTGTCCGGTAACCCCATCGCAATGCGGGCGGGGTTGACTACGCTCTCAATCATCAAAGAACAGCCTGAATTGTACAAGAAAATAGATGAAACAACCAAAATTCTTCATGAGGAAATTTCTACAATCTTCTCCCAAAAAGGAATTGCGCATACCGTAAATCGCTTTGGTTCTATGATTTCTTTCTTTTTTGGAGAAAACAAAGTGTCTAATTTTGATGAAGCGCAAAAAGCCAATCATGCCATGTTCAATCAATTCTTTCATCATATGCTGAAGGAAGGAATTTATTTGGCTCCATCCGGATATGAAACCTGGTTTATTTCGGATTCTATTGAAAATGATGAAATTGACAAAACCCTCGATGCAGTCAATAAGTTTGAATTGTAGATTTTACTTCAATGAATTTTCGAAAAGCACAATTAAAAGATTTAGAAATCATCATTCAAATGCTTGCTGATGACGAGCTGGGGCAAAAACGGGAAAATTTCCAAGTTCCACTCCCGGAAACATACTATAAAGCTTTTGAAAAAATAAACGGGGATTCCAACCAGGAATTAATCGTAGTTGAAAATAATTCAGGAGAAATCATCGGTACACTTCAGCTGAGCTTCATTCCTTATCTGACTTATCAAGGTGGAATTCGTGCGCAAATTGAAGCTGTACGAATCAGACAAAAAGACCGTGGAAAAGGTTATGGGAGTGAATTTTTCCAATGGGCTATCAACCGGGCAAAAGAAAAAGGAGCTCATTTATTACAATTGACAACTGACAAACAAAGACCGGATGCAATTCGATTTTATGAAAATTTAGGGTTTACCGCCTCTCATGAAGGGATGAAAATTCATTTCCGATAAATTAAAATAACCTTAGTCATTTTTCTATAACTTTACCTGATTAATTCAAGCATTAAAGTTATAACACATGAAAAATATTTTATTCGTTGCCTGCTTATTCGTTGGAATTTGTTCTTTTGCACAAAGCAATTATGAGCGTTCGCTAGAAGAGAAGCAGGCTTTTCATTCGTTTAATCATTCGACAGAAGCCCTGCTCGAAACCGATTATATACCGGAATATTACCGTCTGGAAATTAATTCCGATCCAAATGAACTTGAGTTCTCGGGAATGACAACCATGCATTTTACTACAACAGCTGAAACCAATCAGGTTAAAATCAATGCGCACCAGAACCTGAATGTCACTTCTGTAAGCTATCATTCAAACCCTGTTACCAACTATTCACGTCAAAATGATGTCCTGACCATAACACTACCCGAAACCCTGCCCAATAATCAACTGGATTCTATCAGCATTGGTTTTTCGGGAAATGCGGCAGATTCCAACGGCTATAGCGTAGGAGCCCAAGACGGCTGGGGAGACCCCATTGCCTATACACTTTCGGAGCCTTTTCATGCATCCAGCTGGTGGGTTTGTAAAGATGATTTGTTGAACAAAGCTGACAAATTAGATGTTTACATCACCCACCCGTCAGACATGAAAGCAGCATCAAACGGAAAATTATTATCGGTTACAAATTTGGGCAATGGCAAATCACGAACCCACTGGCAGCATAATTATCCTATACCGGTTTATCTGATTGGTATTGCCGTTACGAATTATATAGAGTACAATAATTCCGTAAACATCAGTGGAACAGATGTTCCTGTCATCAATTATATTTATCCAGGATCTTTATCTGCTGCTCAAAATACCTTGGATTTAACGCCAACTTATATTTCTGAAATAAGTGAAAAATATGGTGATTATCCCTATAAATTAGAAAAATACGGCCATGCCGAATGGGAATGGGGTGGCGGAATGGAGCACGCGACAATGAGTTTCGTTGGAGGTTGGAGTCCGGGGTTAATCAAACATGAACTTGCTCACCAATGGTTTGGAGACAAAGTGACCTGCGGAACCTGGAGCGACATCTGGCTCAATGAAGGGTTCGCAGAGTATACTGACGGTTGGCTGGTTGAATTACTCAATGGTGAAAATAATTTCAGAAACTGGAAAGAAGACTATGTTTGGCTTATCACAGACGCGTCATGGGGTTCGGTTTACAATCCTGAGCCGGAAAATGAAGACCGTATATTTAATTATCGGTTGACCTATGCAAAAGGCTCCATGGTAGTACATCTGATTCGTTATATGATCAATGATGACGAATTGTTTTATCAGGCATTAAGAGATTACCTGGACAATCCTGAGTTTTCTTATAATTTCGCCACAACCGATGAATTTCACGCCAGCCTGGAAGCCTCAACCGGCATGAATTGGGATAATTTCTTTGAAGACTGGATTTATGGCGAAGGCCATCCGATCTTCAATATCAATGTAAATAATGACCCTGCAAACACAAATTTAACTGTACGTGTAAACCAAACACAATCCCATAATTCGGTTGATTTCTTTGAAACACCATTTGAAATCGAATTTCATGGGGCAGGCGGGCAGACTGCTTCCAGAAGATTTGATTTGACTCAAAACAATCAGGTTTTTCAGGTAACGGATCTTCCTTTCGAAGTTACCAGCTATGTCTTCAATCCTAATTTTGATGTGATTTGCCGGGTTAATTCTCAAACTTTGGACAATAAGGAAATTGATATAAATTCTACCAAAGCAAAAATTTATCCTAATCCTGCACAAAATTTCTTCACCATTGAAAACCAACAAAATATAGATGAAATCAAAATATTTAACGTTGCAGGAAAAATCGTTTACAATCAAAACAATTTCAATCAAAATAAGATTCAAATCAATTCAAATTCATGGCCGGCAGGAACTTATATGGTTCAAATAAAATCCGGTGAAAGAACACAATTGATAAAGGTTTTGGTAAAATAATTTTATATCTAAAGTTGTAGGGGCAGAATATTTTGTCCCTACAATCCATTTTTCAAATGAAATTTTCTCTACATAAAATTTTGAATTTCTTCATTGCATTGATTTGGCTGGCCAATGGCATTTACGCTAAACTTTTTGGGCTCGTCCCTCGCCATGAACAAATTGTAGCCGAAATTCTGAAAGTGGAAAACCCCAGATTATTCATTATTATTATTGGAGTTTTAGAAATCACAATGGCCATTTGGATTCTTTCGGGTAAATATTCAAAATCGAATGCCATAATTCAGGCAATTGCAATTTTGTCAATGAATGTTTTGGAATTCCTCTATGTTCCTGACCTGTTACTCTGGGGTAAAATGAATTTTGTTTTTGCGTGTTTATTTGTAGTTTTAATTCTTTGGAATGAATTCTACAATAAGCCCAAAATTAAACTTGTCTAATGCTAAGCTTAAAAAAACATCCGTTTGCAGTCAAAGCCTTTTTTGATAAGTCAGTGGTTTTGACTTATGCTTTTCCCAAGGAAAAATTGCAGCATCTCATTCCTGATTGTCTTGAACTGGATACCTTTCAGGACAAATACGCATTTATCGCTATTGCTTTGGTTCAGACAAAAAATTTACGCCCAAAAGGATTTCCTAAATTTATGGGCAATAACTTTATTTTGATTGGATACCGGATTTTTGTCCGTTATCATAATTTAAAAGGAAAAAGGCTGCGTGGATTGTATATTTTAAAGTCAGAAACCGATCAAAAGAAAATGGAATTTTTTGGAAATATCTTCACCCATTACAATTATAAAACTACGGATATTTCTATTCAAAATTGGCAAAAACAAATACTGGTTAATTCAAAAAAATCAAATTTAAATATTGAATTAATTCAAAACGGAACACAATCAAAATTGCCGGATCATTCACCATTTTCCGATTGGAAAGAGGCGCGGCGGTTTGCCGGCCCCATGCCATTTACTTTTACGTTTAATGAAACAATGAATGAGGTTTTGATTATTGAAGGTGTCAGAAGTAACTGGAATCCTCAACCATTGGAAATTGTTTCTGAATCGGTTAGTTTTTTTGAAGAACAAAACTTACCTGACGCGATTTTAGCCAATGCTTTTTTAGTCGAAAAAATTCCTTATGAATGGAAAAAAGGTAAAACTGAAAAATGGAAAAAATGAGAAAACCGTTTCAAGGTACTCTAAATATTATTCGATTTAACTGGCATTTCTATGTGTCTTTTATTTTATTATTTACTTTAATTTTTTCTTTAAACAATTTATTATATAATTCTGATTATAAGTTATTTATTAATTTAATTTTAATTCCCATCTCAATCGTTACCTTAAGTAGTCTCATAGTATCTTTCTATATTTATGATTGCTCTGATTTATATGATTTGAAGTTTTTAAGTTCGTCAACAAATCCTAAAAAAATAGCAAACATCAATGCGGGGTTTGATGAAGTTTCCACTCTTGTTCAATCTAAATTTCCACGAGCTGAATTGACCGTTTTTGATTTTTATAACGAGAGAAAGCACACCGAAATTTCTATAAAACGCGCACGCAAAGCATATCCTCCATTTCCCGGTACAGTTCACATTTCAACTGGCAAATTACCTTCAAAAAATGAACAATTCGATTTAATTTTAAACATCTTGAGTGCACACGAAATCAGAAATAGCAGAGAACGAATTGCCTTTTTTAGAGAACAGAAACGAGTCTTAAAATCTGATGGGAAAATTGTTGTCACGGAACATCTTAGAGACTTACCTAATTTTTGCGCCTATACCATTGGATTCTTTCATTTTCATTCTAAAAATACATGGATGGAAACATTCCGGAAATCGGGTCTGGAAATGGAAAAAGAAGTTAAAATTACACCTTTTATTTCAACTTTTATTTTAAAGAAAAATGGAAATTCATCTTAAGATTATTGGAACATTGCTCATTATTTTAGCCGGGATTCACGCCGGCTTTGCTAAGTATTTTAAATGGAAGATGGAATTGACGAATTTAAGCCAGATTAATCGTCAAATGATGCAAACACATACATTTTTCATTGCGCTAACTGTTTTTCTGATGGGGGTTTTGTGCCTTCTTTGTCCTGAAGATTTAATTCAAACCGAATTTGGTAGAAAGATTTGCTTGGGATTGGCAATATTTTGGTCATTGAGATTGGTTTTTCAATTATTTATTTATTCAACTAAATTATGGAAAGGAAAACCTTTTGAAACCCTAATGCATATTATATTTACTTGTTTTTGGGTTTATTTATCTTCTGTTTTTTGGATCTGCGGAATTAAACCATACACTTAATTATATTAATTTATAAAATACCCTCAAGAGGGTATTTTTACTATAATTAAGAATGTTAAATTTGTCATTAAAGCGACTCAACTTTTATTTGTGTTAAAAAGAATTCTCATATGTTTCTTATGCTGGCTGGCAGCGGCTTGGCATTGTCATGCGCAGAAGATAAAAACCGATACGCTGATGGTTGCCACCATAGAACAGGAACGTGGGCTTTCCCAGCTCAATGCGCTCTCTATGGACTTTGATGACAACGGATACATATGGATTGGGACAGAAAACGGGCTGAACCGTTTCAACGGATATGAAATGAAAGTTTTTCATGCCGGACAAAATAAAGATGACCTGAAAGATGACCACATCCGTGCCATGTATTATCATAATGATACACTGTGGTTGGCCACTGATTCGCATTCTGTAAACGCATACCTGTTAAAAGAAAACCGTTTTATCAATTTTGATGACAAACTGGATTTTCAAAAAAAACCACTCGCAAAATATACCAGCACATTTACCCCTGTAGGCGAAAGGCTATTGATTGTAGGTGCTATGAAGAATTGCTTATTGATTGACAAAAAAACACTGGAATTTACTGTCCTGCCCATACCCGATGCAGTTGACAATGATTTCGTAACCGCTATAACACCGATTTCCCAAGATAAATTCCTGATCGGGACTAATTTTAGCGGCATTTTTCAATTGGATTTGAAACAAAAATCAATCACTTACGAGAAAACATTTGAGCGGTTTAAAAATGTATTAATCAACTCCTTTTACCGGCTTTCACAAAATGAAACCCTCATTGGGACACAAAAAGGTTTGTTCCTGTATGATCAGAAAGCTGATATTATTAAAAAGATTGAAAATCCGGAAAATAAAGATGAGTCAATATTCTCTATTCAAAAGTGGAATGACGAATTGTTATTTATCTGCTCATCAAATAACAGTTATTTGATGGATAAAAAATTCTTCAACCGGACGAAAATAATATTCAAAAACCATAATGGCCAGAGTATCACTGCGAATGTCCTCTCCATTATAAAAGATACTTCGGGAGGTATTTGGCTCGCTACAGGCGGAAGAGGAGTATTTTATTATCATCCAAATCAGAAGAAATTTACCACCTTTCGTATAAATGCAGAGAATTCTCCAAAAAAAGATTTCATCAGCATATTCAATTTTTTACGTGACAAAAATTCTTTGTGGATGGCTACCGAGTTTGGGTTCGTCAGGCATGAGCTAACAAGCAATACTGAAAAACTCTACCTGACAAACCTGCTTGAATACACCATTGTAAAGGATCTTCGTGGAAATATTTGGGCAGGCGGATTTGGACAAGGTTTGTTGAAATACAACCCGGAAAAAGATAAATTTGAGAAAATCCCTCTTCCATTTTCAGATAAAGACGTCATTCAAATAACTTCTGTTTCTCAAGACACCATATGGGTGCATACTTGGTCCGGAGGTATTTGCGCGTTAAATGTGAATGATTATGGAACAAAACCCAAGATGGTAAACAACAAAACCCTTGTCCGTTCACGTACCAGTTTTAAGGATTCATCAGGAGCAATTTGGATGGGAAGTGACGAAGGTTTATACAAAATGGGTGATAAAAAAATTACACATTATAAAAATTTATCCAATCCAAGAGTCTTTTCAATAACGGAAGATCCGGATCACAATATATGGGTAGGCACAGCAAAAGGCCTGAATAAAATTGATCAAAAGACACAAAAAATAGTTTCTTATGTCAAACAACCCGGGTTGCCCAATGACTTTATTTACGGCGTAGAGTCTGATAACAGGGGAAATATATGGGTATCAACCAACTACGGGATTTCTGAATTTAATCCGAAGACAACTCTTTTTAAAAATTATTCACAAAATGATGGTCTCCAAAACAATGAGTTCAATGGAAAAGCATCTTACAAAGACAGTTTGGGGTATTTCTATTTTGGAGGAATGAACGGTTTCAATGTCTTTCATCCTGACAGCATTTTCATCAACAAAAAAGTGGGTAAAACTTTAATTGAAAATGTAAAATTGTTTGGTAAACCTATTGAAAACAATGTCCTTTATTCGGACTCACTTGTATTTTCATATGACCAGAACGTAATTACTTTTGAATATGTAAGCCTGAATTATCTCTGGCCGGAAAAAAACCGATTCAGCTTCTTTCTTGAAGGATTTGATAAAGAATGGCGGCCCATAACAAAAGAGCGAAGCGCTACTTATACCAACCTTGACCCCGGTACTTATATTTTCAAAGTAAAGGGAAGTAACAATGAGTTGATTTGGGGTGAACCCGATTCTATCACCATCATCATAAAATCACCGTGGTATAATACAGTCTGGTTCAAAATCCTGCTGGCATCATTCATCGCTTTTGTGATCATTTCAATATTCCTTTACAAAAATTATCAGCAAAAACTCACGAACCGTCGGTTATCAAGAATGGTAAAGGAAAGAACCCAGGAATTGAGCAAATCCAACAAAGCATTGAATCATTCGCTGAAAATTTCCGAAAAACAAAAAGAAAATATCGCGTTTCTGATGCGTGAACTTAACCATCGTGTAAAAAACAACCTACAGATTATTACCAGCCTTATTGATATTCAGGACATAAGCATCAATGACGAAAAAGCGAAGGAAAAGCTCAGGATTTTACAGTCAAGGATTTTTACGGTTTCCCGCATTCACGACATCCTGAACAATACAGAAGAACGCTCTTTTATCCGTGTTGATAAATTCCTATTGAGCCTCACAAAAGAGTTGATAGAATTTTCCGGTAAAAGAATCAACCTCATCCTTGATTTGGATCCTGCCTTATTCAATGTGGAAAAACTGACTTATCTTGGGCTTATCATCAACGAACTTATCACAAATTCACTTAAACACGCCTATCCGGAAAGTTTTCCTCATAAAGAAATTCGTATTTCGTTAAAAGAAAAGGAAAACCAATTGGAACTATTGTATAAAGACAATGGAAAAGGATTTCCTCTGGCGGCCGACCATAGTCAGGAAAAAATGGGATTGAACCTCATCCGTACACTGGCGGGAGAACTCAAAGGGGAGGTTGATTTTAAAAATGATAATGGGGCGGTTTTTATTTTGGTTTTTAATAAAAATTCTAATCAATATGCTAAAACAAGTACTAATACTGGAAGATGAAATCATCATCGCCAACGGAATAAAACTCCATTTAGATAAAAATGGTTATGAATGCGAGATTGCCACCAATTCTCCGGAAGCCGAAGAATTACTTGAAACCCACCGGTTTTCGGCTATCATAAGCGACATCAATTTAAACCATGAAATTTCAGGAATTGATTTTATAGAAAAACATATAGGAGACAGTATTCCGGTTGTTTTTCTTACCGCTTACAGTGACCTTGCAACTATGAAACAGGCTGAGCAGACCTCCCCTCATGCCTATCTTACAAAACCGTTCAATATAAATCACCTGTTAATTACATTGAATCTGGCCATCGCCAACCATAAAAAGAAATTCATTCATAACCTCCCTGCGGGGGTCAACCTCGAAGATGTTTCTTTGAGCAGGCGTGAGCTCGAAATCCTGGAATTGGTGGCCAAAAGCAAAACGACTGAGGAAATTTCTAACACCTTAAATATAAGCCCTCTAACCGTTTCTACCCATCGAAAAAATATTTTCAGAAAAACCGGTTCAAAAAATGTCCTCGAACTAATTTCACTTTCTATAGAAAAAGGTTGGATTTAAATTAGATCAAGCCGCTTTTTGAGGCAAATTCATACATGGCCATAGGATTGGAGCTGTCGAGTGATAGCTTTTTAAATATGTTTTTACGGTGGGTCTGAACCGTAAATGTCGATAGTGATAGCCTTTCTGCTATGTCGCTGGAAGTTTTGCCATCACACACCATTTTGATGATTTCCACTTCTCTTTTGGTGAGCTTGTATTTGATTAGAAAATTATCTAAATAAGAAAATTTATCATTTGGTTCAGGTTCAAGAGAAGAAAAATCAGGAAAAACTTTTTCTCCTTGTATAACTTGCGTGATGATGTCTTTCAGGCTACTTAGGTTTTCAGTTTTAATAATATAGGCCGAAGCTCCCGCTTCGCGGCATTCCATAATGAGCTTTTGAGAATTATAGGCTGATACTACAATGATTTTGAGATTGATGCCCGTATCTTTAAAATACTCCAATACCTGAAGCCCATCTATGCGTGGCATATTCAAATCTAATAAAAGTAAATCGGCTTTGTTAATTAATGGCGATTGCAAAAGCGCCTGTCCATCTCTGAATTCCGCAATTATTTCAACGTCTTTTTCATGTTCCAAAATGGCTTTGATTCCTTGTGTTATGACGGGGTGATCGTCGGTCAAAATGAGTCGTACAGGTAGAGGCATTTTTATTAGCTTAGTTTTAACAAATTTAGAGAAATTTTCTTATTTTCTCATGAAAGAGTTTGCCTTATAATGGGAAGTTCTGCCAGTACAAAGGTTCCTTTATTTTCTTTCCCGTTTATTTCGACTTTCCCATTCATATATTCTATATTTTGTTTTAACAGAGTAAGTCCTAAGCCTTCAGAGGAAGAGTCAGATTCTTTCATTCCTTTTCCGTTGTCTTCTATATACACCGTTACCGAGTCATCTAGTTCAATGACCTGCAAAAAAACATTTGTTGCCTGTGAATGTTTAATGATGTTATTGAAGACCTCATGTACCATACGGTAAATGGTAAGGCTGAGCTGCGGGTTCCATGATTTTGTATCATCTATCCCCTCAAAGACTTCTTCAATTTTAATTTTCCCTGATGTATTAATGGCATTGACCAAGTCTTCCAAAGCCATTTTTAAGCCATATTTCACCAATGCCACCGGCATGAGTGAATGGCTTATGTTCCGAATGGATTCTGCTGCATCGCCCAAAAGTTTTTTAGTGGCTTTCAACTTTTCTTCGGTATTGCTTCCTGCTTTAAAGACATTATCTTCTAATTGATCAAGATTGAGCTTGGCAATAGATAAAATTCCACCCGTTTCATCATGAAGCTTGTGCGCTATTTTATTTCTTTCTTGCTGTTCCGCTTTTGTCAAGGAATCAGCCAGAGTCAGCCTATATTGCTGTTGTAAATGCACCATTTCTGCACTATGACGCTCTTTGACCTGTCTGCGTCGCTGCAATAAGACAATGAGAAATAATATTAAAATCAAAAGAATAAATCCACCGATACTGAAAATATAAATTTGACGGCGTTGCTGGATTTTTTTTTCTGTTTTTAAAGCAAAGTCTTTTTTTTCCAGTTCATATTCAGTTTGTAATTTAATGCTGTTGACTTTTTCATCCCTGTCAAATTTCTTTTTAGCCACTTCCAAATACTTTTCCTGATACCCAAAAGCTTTTTGATAATCTTCCTTTTTGATATAAAGCCCTTTCAGATAATTATATAAATCGCTCAGTGTGTCTATGCTCCCTTCGTCGCCCGACATTAAATCCTCGGCTTCCTGTAAATATTTTTCGGCTTCAAAAAGTTTATTCTGTTCAAGCTCCAAATTCCCCAATACAGATAAAGTAGAAGCGACGGCCGGCCTGATGCCGGCCTCCTTTCTCAATTTCAACGCCTGCAAAAGATTCTCTTTTGCCTTATCGTAATTTTTCAAACTAAGTAGGTAATTGCCGTAATTATGATAAACAAGCGCTTGTCCTATAACATCATTCGTCTGTTTAAATGCAATCAATGCATTATCATAAAGCGTATCTAATTTTTCAAGCTGATTATTTTCGGCATAGGTCACAGCGAGGTTAGTGGATGCCAAACCAATGGCTTTATAATTTTTTGATAAAATGGCTAGATCCAAGCTTTTTTTATAATAATAGACGGATTTTTCAAATTCCTGAAGTTGTTTATAAACAACAGCCAAATTGTTATATTCTTTAAGAATTTGTCCCAAATCATTGATTTCCTCAGCTAAACGAATAGCCTTTAGATGAAACTTTACCGATTGTTCATATTCCGCAAGACGGGCAAATGTGTTGGCATAGTTAATATAAGAAGCAATAAGTAATTTTTTGTTATTAGAACTTTCGCCTAATTCTATAGCATTGCTAATTAAATCAAGCGCTTCTTCATATTTACCCATTGTAGACTTTACGGCTCCCAGCTCGTTGTAAAGCCTGCCGGATTTTTCATCGTCAGCAGGTTTTGAGTTTCCTAATAGTGTGAGTGATTCTGCAAATGACTTTTCGGCATCCTCATATTTTCCTTGTTTTTTTTGTAATATTCCTAAGTTTAATAAAGCATCTACTTTCCCTGCCAGATAATTATTTCGGACAGAAAGATCCAAAGCCAAAGAGTCGTTATAATAAGCTTTAGGTAAATTGGCAAGATTAAAATATATTTTACCCAACGCATTGTACGCATCAGCAATTCCATTTTGATTGTTATTCTTTTTGAAGAATTCTGTAGCATTTATGACATCTGCGAAAGCTTTTGAACTGTCTTTTCTTTCATAAGCGACTGCCCTTTCCAGATACAAAGTGTTCTTCCTATACAAATCTATTTCTTTATTAATCAGACGAGAAATACTGTCGGCTTTGGTTTGCCCTTTTACACTACCGGTCGCAACCAGTATAAGCAGCAAAAAAATGGAAATAAGTAGATTTTTCTTCATGAAAGTGATAGTTAAGCTTAGTATGATTCAAATATAAGATTTACTTCTTAACAAATTTAACTATACACAAAACAGAAAAAAATACCTCGTGTGAGGTATTTTTTGATTAATAAGGTTTTGGTAAAGCCTTTAGAGAGGAACCAAAGATTAAACATTTTACTGCTATCTCCTCTTTTTCTTCCCTATTGTTAGATGGTGAGGCGGAATAAGTGCTGAAACAAATAGGGACAATAAATAGTACTTGAGTTTCTTCATAATATATTGATTTAGAGAGTTAAAATAAAAACGACATTCATACAAAAAATGTCCTCTGCGAGGTATTTTGTTTTGAATTGTAAAAACAAAAGCGGATAGCCCTGGCAGGGTTTGAAACCCTGCCAGGGCTCTTTGGTCAGCTATCCCCGGCTTTTTTATAGTCGTCCAGGTTCTGCTGTGCTTCTTCCAAAGTGAGTCTGTTGGTAGAAAAAAGTTCGTTTTCAATGGTTTGTGCGTTTTCGCCTGTTTCAAGTGCGTCCGTGCCAAAGTTTGCCGAATCTTCAAAAACACGTACTTTCAGTTCACCGCAAATGGTGCTTTCAGTTACTTTGGTAAATTTAATATATCCTTCAGAGCTGTCCTGTACATGGCCTGCCCAGTTGCTCCAAAGCGTATTGTAATAAGCTTGCCCACCATTGTCCATTGTAAAATAATGGTATTTCGCCAATGCTTTATCGGAATCGAACTGTTCACCCCAATTCAACCTGAATTCCACCGTCGCACCTTCTACAACTTTTTGAGCGGGTACTATAATGTCTAATTGCTGTAAATGATGTCTTGTTCCGGGATCCAGCTGACTGTCTATTGTCTTTTCTGATAAAAACAAGAAGAATATAACATCGGTTTCTCCCGCTTTGGAAGGAAAGGACATATTGAGCCCTGTTTCTAATTTTTCCGGGTATTTTTCTTCAGAATAATTTCCGTCAACTCTTGAAATTTTAAACGGATGCCGTTCACATTCGTCTTTACTCAAATTTTGATGGCCAAATGAGCCAAAAAAGAACGGTAAGATAAAAAAATATGCCAGTTTCATAAACTCTATTTTTAAGATTAATTTTCAAATTTACTTTCTTAAAAAAACATAAATTCTTTCAGGCTATGTTTGATAAAATTATTGTCTGTATATCTTCATATATCCGTTACAATTAATTTCCGGAGTATATTCAAAAGTGCAATCAGTTTCATATTCTGAAATTTGTTCTTCATCTGTATACGTTCCCGAAAAATTATCCTGCTCTGAATCATAATTTACATTAATCTCTACGTGCCAAAACATTTCTAATGCTAAAATATCTTCACAAAAGCCATAATCAAATTGATCATTAATTGTTATTGCTAATTCATTTCCATTTAGTTGGTAAGGGTGTACGCTACCATTAACAAATGAAACTGTTTGATTACTTTCGTTGAAAGTAAATTGCATGTTATCCCCGGCAGAAAAGTAACTATCTTCAGAACTACATTGCATAGTAGTAAATTCCATAATCCAGGTTCCTGAAAGGTCAATACTATTATCACTTTCCTCAATCATCACACTTGCTATAGCGGTACAACCACTGGCATCGGTTGCCGTAACAACATAAATGCCGGGTTCTAATCCGGTTATGGTCGCGCCTGTTGCTCCATTGCTCCATGAATAAGTATAAGGTGAAACACCGCCGCTTGCCGTTGCTGTTGCAG
>PJTQ01000310.1_pt1 | contig 39163 bp, 33 predicted proteins | sample 1512231 | NCBI WGS metagenome assembly PJTQ01 (sample SAMN08177688, study PRJNA422409) | Soil metagenome, whole genome shotgun sequencing project. | isolation source: Soil (3) enriched on wood chips | place: USA: Madison | collected 2015-01-15 | reverse complement strand
GCCGCCGGCCTTCGACAGCGTCATCGAGATCGCCGCCGTCAGCGTCGTCTTGCCGTGGTCAACGTGACCGATCGTGCCGATGTTCACGTGCGGCTTGGTGCGTTCGAACTTTTCCTTGGCCATTCTCTAGCTCCTGGAATCCCCAAAACGGGGGTCCAAATGGGTTTGGGGATAGGTGGGGCGATTTGTGATCAAACCGCCCCGTTTTCAAGTGCGTCCGTCGGAAAGACGGACTTAGGCGTACTTCTTGATCACTTCGTCGGCGACGTGTTGCGGCACCGCTTCATAGTGATCGTACTGCATGGTGAACTGGGCGCGGCCCTGCGACATGCCGCGCAGCGTGTTCACATAGCCGAACATGTTGGCCAGCGGCACGAAGGCGTTCACGACGACGGCGTTGCCGCGCATGTCCTGACCCTGGATCATGCCACGACGGCCGTTTAGGTCGCCGATGATCGAGCCCAGGTACTCTTCCGGGGTCACGACCTCGACGGCCATGATCGGCTCGAGCAGCTTCGGTCCGCCCTTTTCCTTCAGTTCACGGAACGCGGCCCGCGAGGCGATTTCAAACGCCAGCACCGAGGAGTCGACGTCGTGGAAGGCGCCGTCGATCAGGGTCGCCTTGACGTCGATGACCGGGAAGCCGGCCAGCAGGCCGTTGTCCTTGGCCGACTTCAGGCCCTTTTCCACGCCCGGGATGTATTCCTTGGGCACGGCGCCGCCGACGATGGCGGACTCGAAGACGAAGTCCGAACCCGGCTCGCCCGGCTCGAACACCAGCTTGACGCGGGCGAACTGGCCCGTACCGCCGGTCTGCTTCTTGTGGGTGTAGTCGATCTCGGCCTTGCGGCTGATGGACTCGCGATAGGCCACCTGCGGCGCGCCGATGGTCGCTTCGACCTTGTAGGTGCGCTTCAGGATGTCGATCTTGATGTCCAGGTGCAGTTCGCCCATGCCCTTCAGGATCGTCTGGCCCGACTCGTGGTCGGTCGAGACGGTGAAGGACGGATCTTCCGAAGCCAGCTTGGCCAGGGCGACGCCCAGCTTTTCCTGGTCGGCCTTGGTCTTGGGCTCGACGGCGATCTCGATAACCGGCGCCGGGAATTCCATCTTCTCGAGGATGACCGGCGACTTCAGCGGATCACACAGGGTGTCGCCGGTGCGGGTTTCCTTCAGGCCGGCCAGGGCGACGATGTCGCCGGCGTAGGCTTCCTTGATGTCTTCACGGTTGTTCGAGTGCATCAGCAGCATGCGGCCGACGCGCTCGCGCTTGTCGCGCGACGAGTTCAGCAGCGACTGGCCGGTTTCCATCTTGCCCGAGTAGATGCGGCAGAAGGTGATCGAACCGACGAAGGGGTCGTCCATGATCTTGAACGCCAGGACCGACAGGGCTTCGTCGTCCGAAGCCTGACGCGAGGTCGGCTCTTCGGTCTTGAAGTCGATGCCCGGGATGGCGGGGATGTCCACCGGCGACGGCAGATAGTCGACGACGGCGTCCAGAAGCGGCTGCACGCCCTTGTTCTTGAAGGCCGAGCCGCAGAGGATCGGATAGAAGGCGCCCGAGATCACGGCCTTGCGGATGCAGCGCTTCAGCACTTCGACCGAAGGCTCTTCGCCGCCCAGGTAGGCCTCCATGGCCTCGTCGTCGATTTCGACGGCGTTGTCGACCAGGTACTGGCGGGCTTCGGCGGCGGCGTCGGCCAGGTCAGCCGGGATGTCGCGCACGTCGGCAGAGGCGCCGACCTGGTCGGTTTCCCAGACCAGGGCCTTCATCTCGACCAGGTCGATCACGCCCTTCAGGTTCGATTCCGAACCGATCGGCAGTTGGATCGGCACAGCCTTGGCGCCCAGACGGTCGCGGATCGACTCGACCGACTTGTCGAAGTCGGCGCCGATCTTGTCCATCTTGTTGACGAAGACGATGCGCGGGACCTTGTACTTGTCGGCCTGACGCCAGACGGTTTCCGTCTGCGGCTCAACGCCGGCGTTGCCGTCCAGCACGGTCACGGCGCCGTCGAGCACGCGCAGCGAACGCTCGACTTCAATGGTGAAGTCCACGTGGCCGGGGGTGTCGATGATGTTGAGGCGCTTCTCTTTCCAGAAGGCGGTCGTCGCGGCGGACGTGATGGTGATGCCGCGTTCCTGCTCCTGGTCCATCCAGTCCATGGTGGACGCGCCGTCGTGCGTCTCGCCCATTTTGTGGTTCTTGCCGGTGTAGAACAGGATCCGCTCGGTCGTCGTCGTCTTGCCCGCGTCGATGTGGGCCATGATGCCGAAGTTGCGGTAGTCTTCGATTTTATGTGTGCGGGGCATTCGATTTGCCTTCCGGGAGCTTCGCGGACGCGCGAGCGCCCTGGGGTGTCGGATATGACGGCGCGGGCAGTTCAGTCTGAACGCCCGCGCCGGATCGTCTGATTAGCGACCGCCCCATTATCCGAAGAAGAGGGACGGTTTTAAGACGTTTACCAGCGGTAGTGGCTGAAGGCGCGGTTGGCTTCGGCCATCTTGTGGGTGTCTTCACGCTTCTTGACGGCGGTGCCGCGGTTGTTCGAGGCGTCCAGCAGCTCGGCGGCCAGCTTTTCGGTCATGGTGTTTTCGCCGCGGTTGCGCGCAGCGTTGACCAGCCAGCGGATGGCCAGGGCGCGACGACGGTCCGGACGGACCTCGACCGGCACCTGATAGGTGGCGCCGCCGACGCGACGCGAACGGACTTCGACGGCCGGGGCGACGTTTTCCAGCGCAGCGTGGAAGGTCTCGACCGCAGTCTGTTCCTTCTTCTTCTCCGCCAGGATGTCGAAGGCGCCGTAAACGATGTTTTCGGCGACGGCCTTCTTACCTTCGTACATGACGTAGTTCATGAACTTGGTGACCACCAGGTCGCCAAACTTCGGATCCGGCAGAACTTCACGCTTCTGAGCGCGGTGACGACGGGACATGGATGTATCCTCTTAAATCTGTAGGGCGCTAAGGAGCGGATTACTTCGGACGCTTGGCGCCGTAGTGCGAACGACGCTGCTTGCGGTCCTTGACGCCCTGGGTGTCGAGCACGCCGCGCAGGATGTGGTAGCGAACGCCGGGCAAGTCCTTCACGCGGCCGCCGCGGATCAGCACGACCGAGTGCTCCTGCAGGTTGTGGCCTTCGCCGGGGATGTAGCACACGGCTTCGACGCCGTTCTTGGCCAGACGGACCTTGGCGACCTTACGCAGAGCCGAGTTCGGCTTCTTCGGGGTCGTGGTGTAGACGCGGGTGCAGACGCCGCGACGCTGGGGCGAACCTTCCAGAGCCGGAACCTTGTTACGGACGGGCTTGGGCTTGCGCGGCTTGCGGATCAGCTGGTTGATCGTGGGCATTCGAATTCGTCTCTTTTCGATGTGGAGGCGTGTGTCTTTCGACCGGAGCGCCTCATGAGCCTTCTTTTGAACGGGACCGAAAGCCCCGCCCGGGTGTTATCGAGCCGAACGAGACGCCCAAACAGAAAAACCGGAACGCGCGCTTCGGGCGTTCCGGCGGGCGCAGCCCGTCCGTTCGATTGTCACGATCTGAGCGAACGGCGAACCGCCCACCTCTCGAAAGTGCGCGGCTTCTACGCGCGATCCGTTAACAGGTCAAGGGATTCGCAGATCGGGCCGGCCCAGGCTTCGGTTCCCTATCGACCGCTGTTGCGCCTTCGCCTCGATATCGCCACGCTTGCCCCCGCATCCTGACTTCGGGGATGGGAGGTCGACATGACCGTCGCGGTTCTGACGCCGACGAAGACGCGCTCGGGGCGCCATGCCACAAACCGCAGGCTGATGCTGGTCGGCGGCTCGGTCCTGATCCACGGCCTGCTGTTGCTACCCCTGATGTTCCTGACCGCCCGCCCTCCCCTGCGGATCGTCGATGCAGGCCCTGCGCCCATCTATCTGGAGATCGAGCCTCGCCCGCTCCTGCCCGAAGAGCGGCCGCGCCAGCCGATGTCGACCCCCGCAACCGCCGCGACCGCACGGACGACCGGACAGAGCCGCCCCGGCGCCGCCCCGATCCTGGCGCCTGCGCTGCCGACGCCGCCCGCCCCGCGTATCGCCCGACCGGCGCCGGACGACGCGCCCGCTGCGGCCTCGGCCCAGACCATCGACCCGTGGCGCGTCACGCCTGAAAGCCAGGCCGCCGCCACGGCGCGCGCCCTGCGCACCTCTCCTGCCGGATGTCGGTCCTATGACAGTCTGAGTCGCGCCGAGCGGGCCCTGTGCGACGAACAGTTCAACGAACGCGCCGCAGCCGCCGCCGAACGTCGCCCCATCACGGGTACAGGCAACGCCGAACGCGACGCGCGCTTCGCGCGTGAAGGCGCGCGTGAACTGCAACGCTATGAGGCCCAGCGACGTCCGCTCAGCGGCGGCGTAGGCGTTCTGGCGCCGCAGGACTGCCCCGGCTCCAACTTCGGCGCCGGCTGCGCGGGCGCCCATCTGGATTCCTCGATGCAGATGGATTCCAACCGCAATATCCAGACCCGCCGCGAAGGCCCCTCCGCCTCAGGCCGCCCAATGACGCCCGGCTCCGCCGGCCCCCGCGAACCGATGCGGCCGCAGTAACCCCCTCTCCGCCGGGAAGGGAACAGCTAACAGCCTCAAGCCGCACAACGCGCGGTAGGCCCATCAACGGCCTCAAGCAGCGCGAAGCGCGGTAGGCCGACAAACAGCCTCAAGTAGCGCGAAGCGCGATAGGCCAACAAAAAAGAGCGGCGCCTTTCGACGCCGCCCTCTTCAGTCTTTCAGGTCTGAACCCGGATCAGTCGGCCGACTGCTCCAGTTCCAGGGCCAGGTCGGCCGGCAGCGGCTCGACCGCGTCTTCGCGGGCCTGGGTCAGCTCAGCGTCACGCTCGTTGGCGATCTTCTGCAGGCTGCGCAGGTAGGCGCCCGTGCCCGCCGGGATCAGGCGGCCGACGATGACGTTTTCCTTCAGGCCTTCCAGCGTGTCCTTCTTGCCGTGGACCGAAGCCTCGGTGAGGACGCGGGTGGTCTCCTGGAACGACGCCGCCGAGATGAAGCTGCGGGTCTGCAGCGACGCCTTGGTGATGCCCAGCAGGACCGGCTGCACGGTGGCGATGCGGCCGCCGCGCTTCTCGACCTTGGCGTTCTCGATGTCGACTTCGACGCGATCGACGTGGTCGCCCTTGATGAGCGTCGTCTCGGCCGAGTCGATGACTTCAACCTTCTGCAGCATCTGACGGACGATGACTTCGATGTGCTTGTCGTTGATCGGCACGCCCTGCAGTCGATAGACCTCCTGCACTTCGTTCACCAGATACTCGGCCAGCGCCTCGACGCCCTGGATGCGCAGCAGGTCGTGCGGATCCGGGTTGCCGTCGATGATGTAGTCGCCCTTCTGGATCAGATCGCCGTCGTGGACGGAGATGTGCTTGCCCTTCGGGATCAGGAACTCGACCGCTTCGCCCTGGTTGCCGTCGGCATCCGGCTCCGGGGTGATCTTGATGCGGCGCTTGTTCTTGTAGTCGCGGCCGAATTCGACGCGACCGTCCATCTCGGCGATGACCGCGCAGTCCTTCGGACGACGGGCTTCGAACAACTCGGCCACCCGCGGCAGACCGCCGGTGATGTCGCGGGTCTTGGCGCCTTCGGTCGGAATACGGGCGATGATGTCGCCCGGCTTCGTCTCGTCGCCGTTGGCCACCGACAGGATGGCGCCGACGGGCAGCAGGTAACGCGCGTCAGAACCGCTCGACAGCTTGGCGTAGCTGTCGCCCTGGGTGACGCCCATGGCCGGACGCAGGTCCGCGCCGCGCGGGCTGGCGCGCCAGTCGGAGACGACGCGCTGGGCGATGCCCGTGGCCTCGTCGGTCTCTTCCTTGACGGACAGGCCGTCGACCAGGTCCTCGAAACGCACCACGCCGCCGACTTCCGTCAGGATCGGGGTGGTGTAGGGGTCCCACTCGGCCAGACGCTGGTTCTTGGTCACCTCGGCGCCGTCCTTGACGCGCAGGCGCGCGCCGTACGGCACCTTGTAGGATTCGCGGTCCTTGCCGTCGACGGTCACCGTGACCACGACGTTGCGGCTCATGGCCACCGGATCGCCGTGAGCGGCGATAACGGTCGGTCCGACGACCTTGATGACGCCGGCGTTGGTCGCCTCGAAGAAAGAGGTCTCCGCCACCTGGGCCGTACCGCCGATGTGGAAGGTCCGCATCGTCAGCTGGGTGCCCGGTTCGCCGATCGACTGGGCGGCGATGACGCCGACCGCTTCGCCGATGTTGACGTTGGTGCCGCGCGCCAGGTCACGGCCATAGCAGGTCGCGCAGATGCCGGTTTCGGCTTCACAGGTCAGGGCCGAACGGACCTTGATGGACTGGACGCCCACCTTGTCGATCAGCTCGACTTCCTCTTCCTGCAGATAGGTGTCGGCAGGGAACAGGACTTCGCCGCCCGGCTCCTTGATGTCCTCGGCCGCGTAACGGCCCAGCACGCGCTGGCCCAGCGAAACGAGCACGTCGCCGCCTTCGACCACGGCGCGCAGGGTGATGCCGCGCGTCGAGCCGCAGTCTTCCTCGGTGACGATGGAGTCCTGCGCCACGTCCACCAGACGACGGGTCAGATAACCCGAGTTGGCGGTCTTCAGGGCGGTGTCGGCCAGGCCCTTACGGGCGCCGTGGGTCGAGTTGAAGTATTCAAGGACGGTCAGGCCTTCCTTGAAGTTCGAAATGATCGGCGTCTCGATGATCTCGCCCGAGGGCTTGGCCATCAGGCCGCGCATCCCGCCCAGCTGCTTCATCTGGGCCTGCGAGCCACGAGCGCCCGAGTTGGCCATCATGAAGACCGAGTTGATGTCCGGCTCCTGACCCTTGATCAGGACGCGCGGCTGGGCGATTTCGCCCATCATCTCATCGGCGATCTTGTCCGTGGCCTTGGCCCAGGCGTCGACGACCTTGTTGTACTTCTCGCCCTTGGTGATCAGGCCGTCAGCATATTGCTGCTCGTACTCTTCGACCTGGGTGCGGGTTTCGTTGACCAGAGCTTCCTTCTTGGCCGGGATGACGATGTCGTCCTTGCCCACCGAGATGCCGGCCTTGGCGGCTTCGCGGAAGCCCATCTGCATCATCTGGTCGGCGAAGATGACCGTCGCCTTCTGACCGCAGTGGCGATAAACCTGATCGATCAGGTTGCCGATTTCCTTCTTGGTCAGGTTCTTGTCCAGAAGGTTGTAGCCGATGTTCGGGTTCAGCGGCAGCAGGGCGCCCAGCTTCATCCGGCCCGGCGTGGTGTCGATCACCTTGGTCACGACTTCGCCTTCCGAGTTCATCTCGGTCCAGCGCGCCTTGATCCTGGTGTGCAGGGTCACGACACGGGCGTCCAGCGCCGCGTCGATCTCGCCCATGTTGGCGAACAGCTTGCCTTCGCCCGGCTGACCTTCCTTGACCAGCGACAGGTAGTAGAGGCCCAGCACGATGTCCTGCGACGGCACGATGATCGGCTTGCCGTTGGCGGGCGACAGGATGTTGTTCGTCGACATCATCAGCACGCGCGCTTCCAGCTGGGCCTCAAGGCTCAGCGGGACGTGCACGGCCATCTGGTCGCCGTCGAAGTCAGCGTTGAACGCCGTACAGACCAGCGGGTGCAGGCGGATGGCCTTGCCCTCGATCAGCTTGGGCTCGAACGCCTGGATGCCCAGACGGTGCAGGGTCGGGGCGCGGTTCAGCAGAACCGGGTGCTCGCGGATGACCTCGTCCAGGATGTCCCAGACGGCGGGCTGTTCGCGCTCGACCATGCGCTTGGACTGCTTGACGGTGCCCGACAGGCCCTTGGCGTCCAGACGCGCGTAGATGAACGGCTTGAACAGCTCCAGCGCCATCTTCTTGGGCAGGCCGCACTCGTGCAGCTTCAGCTCAGGGCCCACGGTGATGACCGAACGGCCCGAGTAGTCGACGCGCTTGCCCAGCAGGTTCTGACGGAAGCGGCCCTGCTTGCCCTTCAGCATGTCGGCCAGCGACTTCAGCGGACGCTTGTTCGCGCCCGTGATCACGCGGCCGCGACGGCCGTTATCGAACAGGGCGTCGACGGATTCCTGCAGCATCCGCTTTTCGTTGCGGATGATGATGTCCGGCGCGCGCAGTTCGATCAGGCGCTTCAGGCGGTTGTTCCGGTTGATGACCCGGCGATACAGGTCGTTCAGGTCCGACGTCGCGAAGCGGCCGCCGTCCAGCGGCACCAGCGGACGCAGTTCCGGCGGGATGACCGGGACGATGGTCAGGATCATCCACTCGGGCTTGTTGCCCGACTCGATGAAGGCTTCCAGCAGCTTCAGGCGCTTGGACGCCTTCTTGGCCTTCAGCTCCGACGGGTTGTCGGCCAGCTCGGCGCGGTGCTTCTCGGCCTCGGCGTTCAGGTCGATCGCCATCAGCAGGTTGCGGACCGCCTCGGCGCCGATCTCGGCGGTGAAGCCGTCGTCGCCGAACTCTTCCTGGTAATGATAGAACTCGTCTTCCGTCAGCAGCTGGTTCTGCTTCAGCGGGGTCAGGCCCGGCTCGGTGACGATGTAGTTCTCGAAGTACAGGACGCGCTCGACGTCCTTCAGCGCCATGTCCAGCATCAGCGAGATGCGGCTCGGCAGCGACTTCAGGAACCAGATGTGGGCCACCGGGGCGGCCAGGTCGATGTGGCCCATGCGCTCGCGGCGAACGCGGGCCAGGGTGACCTCAACGCCGCACTTCTCGCAGATGATGCCCTTGTACTTCATGCGCTTGTACTTGCCGCACAGGCATTCGTAGTCCTTGGTCGGGCCAAAGATACGGGCGCAGAACAGGCCGTCACGCTCGGGCTTGAACGTACGGTAGTTGATGGTTTCCGGCTTCTTGATCTCGCCGAACGACCACGAACGGATCTTCTCCGGCGAGGCCAGGGCGATCTTGATCTGGTCGAAGGTCGGGGTGACCGGGACCGGGTTGAAGATGTTCAGGACTTCCTGGTTCATCTTTTTTCCTTCTGCGGGAATGCCCCGCGAAAATCATTCAGAGAGGAGAACAGGCGGACCGCCCTCCCCCGCCGAGGCGAGGAAGGGCGCTTGATCCGGTCAGCTGTTTTCCAGCTCCACGTTCAGGCCCAGCGAGCGCATTTCCTTCACGAGCACGTTGAACGACTCGGGGATGCCGGCCTCGAAGCTGTCGTCGCCGCGGACGATGGCCTCGTAGACCTTGGTCCGGCCGGCCACGTCGTCCGACTTCACCGTCAGCATTTCCTGCAGGGTGTAGGCGGCGCCGTAAGCTTCCAGAGCCCAGACCTCCATTTCCCCGAAGCGCTGACCGCCGAACTGCGCCTTACCGCCCAGCGGCTGCTGGGTGACGAGCGAGTACGGGCCGATCGAACGGGCGTGGATCTTGTCGTCGACCAGGTGGTGCAGCTTCAGCATGTAGATGTAGCCGACCGTGACCGGACGCTTGAACTGCTCGCCGGTTTGACCGTCGTACAGGATGGACTGGCCCGAGGGATCCAGGCCGGCCGACTCCAGCAGGTTCTCGATGTCCGAGATGCGCGCGCCGTCGAAGACCGGGGTTGCGAAGGGCACGCCCTTGGACAGGTTCTTCGCCAGTTCGATCAGGTCTTCCTCGTCGTCCGGCAGCGGGGTGTCCGCGCCATAGACCTCGGTCAGACGCTCGATCAGAGCCTGCTTCTGACCGCCGTGCTGCCAGGCTTCCAGCAGACCGGAGATCTGCTTGCCCAGACCGGCCGCGGCCCAACCCAGGTGGGTCTCGAAGATCTGGCCGATGTTCATGCGCGACGGCACGCCCAGCGGGTTCAGCACCACGTCGACGTGGGTGCCGTCTTCCAGGTACGGCATGTCCTCGATCGGCAGGATCTTGGAGATGACGCCCTTGTTCCCGTGACGGCCGGCCATCTTGTCGCCCGGCTGCAGCTTGCGCTTCACGGCCACGAAGACCTTGACCATCTTCATGACGCCAGGCGGCATCTCGTCGCCGCGCTGCAGCTTCTCGACCTTGTCTTCGAAGCGGCGGTCGAGGGCCTTACGGGCGTCCTCGAACTGCTTCTTCATGGCCTCCAGCTCGCCCATCGCCTTCTCGTCGTCGAGGGCGACCTGCCACCACAGGCCCTTGGACACTTCGGCCAGCTTCTCTTCGGTGACCTCGCCGCGACCCATGCCCTTCGGGCCGGACACGGCGGTTTTGCCGAGCAGCAGCGGCTTCACGCGGCCGTAGACGTTGCGCTCAAGGATCTTGAGCTCGTCGTCGCGGTCCTTGCCCAGGCGCTCGATCTCGGCGCGCTCGATCGCCATGGCGCGCTCGTCCTTGTCGATGCCGTGGCGGTTGAACACGCGCACGTCGACGATGGTGCCGGCGACGCCGGGCGGCAGGCGCAGCGAGGTGTCGCGCACGTCCGAAGCCTTCTCGCCGAAGATGGCGCGCAGCAGCTTCTCTTCCGGGGTCATCGGGCTTTCGCCCTTCGGCGTCACCTTGCCGACCAGGATGTCGCCCGGCTGGACTTCGGCGCCGATGGCCACGATGCCCGCCTCGTCGAGGTTACGCAGGGCTTCCTCGCCGACGTTCGGGATGTCGCGGGTGATTTCTTCCGGGCCCAGCTTGGTGTCGCGGGCCATGACCTCGAACTCTTCCAGGTGGATCGAGGTGAAGATGTCGTCGCGCACGATCCGTTCGGAGATCAGGATCGAGTCTTCGAAGTTGTAGCCGTTCCAGGGCATGAAGGCGACCAGGGCGTTACGGCCCAGCGCCAGTTCGCCCAGGTCCGTCGACGGGCCGTCGGCGATGACGTCGCCGGCCTTCACCGCATCGCCCACGCGCACGATCGGGCGCTGGTTGATGCAGGTCGACTGGTTCGAACGCTGGAACTTCGACAGGCGATAGATGTCGACGCCCGAGCGGCCGGCTTCCACGTCGCCCGTGGCGCGCACGACAATACGGGTGCCGTCGATCTGCTCGACCACGCCTTCACGACGGGCGACCACGACAGCGCCGGAGTCCACGGCCACGACGGCTTCCATGCCGGTGCCGACCAGCGGCGCGTCCGACTTCACCAGCGGCACGGCCTGACGCTGCATGTTGGCGCCCATCAGCGCGCGGTTGGCGTCATCGTTTTCCAGGAAGGGGATCAGGGCGGCGGCGACCGAAACGACCTGTTTCGGCGACACGTCCATCATGTCGACCGTTTCCTTGGTCAGCAGCTGGGAGTCGCCGTTGATACGGCCCGGCACCAGCTCCTCGACGATCTCGCCGTCCTTCAGGTCGATGTTGGCCTGGGCGATGACGTGCTTCGCCTCTTCCATCGCCGAGATGTAGACCACCTCGTCCGTCGCCTTGCCGTCGACCACGCGACGGTAGGGGCTTTCGATGAAGCCGTACTTGTTGACGCGGGCGTGGGTGGCCAGCGAGTTGATCAGACCGATGTTCGGGCCTTCCGGCGTTTCGATCGGGCAAATGCGGCCATAGTGCGTCGGGTGAACGTCGCGGACTTCAAAGCCCGCGCGCTCGCGCGTCAGACCGCCCGGGCCAAGCGCCGAGAGGCGGCGCTTGTGGGTGATTTCCGACAGCGGGTTGGTCTGGTCCATGAACTGCGACAGCTGCGACGAGCCGAAGAATTCACGCACAGCGGCGGCGGCCGGCTTGGCGTTGATCAGGTCGTGCGGCATGACCGTGTCGATATCGACCGAGGACATGCGCTCCTTGATGGCGCGCTCCATGCGCAGCAGGCCGACGCGGTACTGGTTTTCCAGCAGCTCGCCCACCGAACGGACCCGGCGGTTGCCCAGGTTGTCGATGTCGTCGATCTCGCCGCGGCCATCCTTCAGGCCGACCAGGATCTGCAGGACCTTCAGCACGTCGTCCTTTTGCAGGACGCGGATTTCGTCCGAAACCTCGGGGGTTTCCAGACGCATGTTCATCTTCACGCGGCCCACGGCCGACAGGTCGTAGCGCTCGGCGTCGAAGAACAGCGAGTTGAACATGGCCTCGGCCGCTTCCGGCGTCGGCGGCTCGCCCGGGCGCATGACGCGATAGACGTCGAACAGGGCGTCCTCGCGGCCCGTGTTCTTGTCCACGCGCAGGGTGTTGCGCATGTAGGCGCCGACCGTCACGTGGTCGATGTCCAGCACGTCGATGGTGGTGAAGCCGTTGGCTTCCAGCAGCTCGATCGCCGCGGCGTCCAGCTCGTCGCCCGCCTCGGCGTAGATTTCGCCGGTCTGGTAGTTGACGGCGTCGGAGGCCAGATACTTGGTCAGCAGGGCGTCAGCCGCCAGCGACAGCGACTTCAGGCCGCCGTCGGCCAGCTTCTTGGCGGCGCGGGCGCTGATCTTCTGACCGGCCGGGGCGACCACTTCGCCGGTGTCGGCGTCGACCAGATCGAACTCCGGCTTCACGCCGCGCCAGCGTTCCGGCTTGTAGGGCGTGACCCAGCCTTCGCCGCGCTTCTCGTACGGAACGGTCTCGTAGAAGGTCTTGAGGATCTCTTCCCCGTCCATGCCCAGGGCATAGAGGAAGGTCGAGGCCGGCAGCTTACGGCGACGGTCGATACGGACGTAGACGATGTCCTTGGCGTCGAACTCGAAGTCCAGCCACGAGCCGCGATACGGGATCACGCGGGCGGCGAACAGCAGCTTGCCCGACGAGTGCGTCTTGCCCTTGTCGTGGTCGAAGAAGACGCCCGGCGAGCGGTGCATCTGCGAGACGATCACGCGCTCGGTGCCGTTGACGATGAAGGTGCCCTTGTCCGTCATGAGCGGGATATCGCCCATGTAGACGTCCTGCTCCTTGATGTCCTTGACCGAACGGGCGCCCGTTTCTTCCTCGGTCTCGAACACGATCAGGCGCAGCTTGACCTTCAGCGGCGCGGCATAGGTCATGTCGCGCTGGATGCATTCCTCGACGTCGTACTTCGGGCCCTCGAACTCGTAGGAGACGTATTCCAGGACGGCGCGTTCGTTGAAGTCCTTGATCGGGAAGACCGACTTGAAGACCGCCTCGATGCCCTCGTCGTTGCGCAGGCCCGGGCGCGACTCGCGCTGCAGGAACTGCTCGTACGAAGCGCGCTGAACCTCGATCAGGTTCGGCATCTGCACGGCTTCGGGGATGCGCCCGAAGCTGTAGCGAATGCGCTTCTTGCCGGTAAACGACGTGGCGGCAGCGATCTTACCCAAGGCGAGACCGTCGGTGGACTTGGCCATTCTGTTTTCCCAATCGCGGCCCCTTGCGAGGCCCGCTCTCAATGCAGCAGCCACGGCGCGCCGACGGGCGATCCGTGACCGTTAAATGTCTCTCGGCGTCCACCCTCGATCCGCACGCGGATCAGGACGCCTGGATGTATCCGCCCCCTTGGGGAGGGGCGACGCCTTCGCACCGGTCGGAGGGCGACAAACCGGGCCTCGGCGCTTTCGCGCGGGATTCATGGAATCTGCGGAGGGCGCATATATACGCCCTTCTTCGGCGAAATAAAGGCCCCAGCACGCCAGCAGGTGACAGTTTCGATCAGCGTGATAAGCCTTGCGTTATGAAGCACATCGCCCTGCCCCTCCTCGCCGCCGTGTCGCTCTCCATGACCCTGGGCGCCTGCGCCTCGACGCCCGACGTCGGCTATCCCGGCCTGCGCGAGGCGGTCGGCACCGCGACGCAGGAGAATTGGGAGGTCGGTCAGGCCGCCTATCTGATGTGGAACAGCCAGCGTCGCGGCTGGACCTCGGCCCCCTCGGGCCTGCAATACCGCCTTGTCAGCAAGGCCAATCCGAACGGAGCCCAGCCGTCCGCGACCGACACGGTCAAGGTCCACTATCGCGGCACCTTCATCGACGGGCGCGAGTTCGACAGCTCCTATTCGCGCAACGAGCCCGCGACCTTCCCCCTGAACCGGGTCATCAAGGGCTGGACCGAGGGCGTCGCCCTGATGCGGGAGGGCGAGACCTATGAGTTCGTCATCCCCGCCGATCTGGCCTACGGCTCGCGCTGGATGGGGACGGAAATCCCCGCCAACTCGGCGCTGCGTTTCACGGTCGAACTGCTGGAAGTGAATCCGCAGGGCTGACGCCCGCCCGCGACACGGAATCGTCATCCGTCTTGACGACGCCTGCGACACGCTGTCGTCTGCGCCTCCTTGTCGTGGTCGCGTGGGGGCGGCCGTCCTGAGATAGCCGTCATGCAACGTTTCCTTCTGGCCGCCAGCGCCTCGGTCCTCCTGTTGGCGATGGGCGCGCCCGCTCTGGCCCAGGTCGGGACGCCCGCCCTGCCCGTCGCCCTGGCGCCGATCCCGGCGGCCAAGGACGAAGCCTATCCCGGCGTCATCAAGCTGCATGTCGACGCGACCGACATCGACCGCCGCCTGATCCAGGTGCGCCAGACCATTCCCGTCAGCGGCCCCGGCCCGCTGATCCTCTTCTATCCGCAATGGATTCCCGGCAACCACGGCCCCGTCGGCCCCGTCGCCAACGTCGGCGGCCTGACCTTCACCGCCAACGGCCAGCGACTGGAATGGGTGCGCAACACCGTGCAGCCGTGGGCCTATCAGATCGAGGTCCCGGCCGGGGTGAGCGAGGTCGATGTCGCCTTCCAGTGGCTGACGCCGATCGAGGGCGCCCAGGGCCGCGTCGTCGTCACGCCCGAGATGCTGAACATCCAGTGGGAGAAGGCCCTGCTCTATCCGGCAGGCTATTACTCGCGCCAGATCACGTTCCAGCCGACGCTGAAGCTGCCGCAGGGCTGGAACTACGGCGCCGGGCTCGACACCGTCAGCTTCGAGCACGGCCTGGCGACCTTCGCCCCCATCACGCTGGAGCATCTGGCCGACAGCCCGGTCTTCGCCGGCGCCCACTATCGCCAGATCGACCTGGATCCGGGCGGCCGCTCGCCGGTGCGCCTCAATGTCGTGGCCGATGACGCCAAGATGCTGGAGGCCAGCGACGAGCACATCCAGTTGCACCGCAATCTGGTCCAGCAGGCCGACCGCCTGTTCGGCGCGCGCCACTATGACCACTACGACTTCCTGCTGGCGGTGACCGACAAGCTGGGCGGCATCGGCCTTGAGCATCACCGCTCGTCCGAAAACAGCGTCGACGTAAAGTATTTCACCGACCGCGAGGCGACGCTGGCCGACCGCGACCTGCTGGGCCACGAGTACACCCACAGCTGGAACGGCAAATGGCGCCGCCCCGCCGACCAGCTGACGCCCAATCTGAACGAGCCGCTGCAGAACTCGCTGATGTGGGTCTATGAGGGCCAGACGCAGTATTGGGGCCTGGTGCTGACCGCACGCGCGGGGCTGATGAGCAAGCAGCAGGCGCTGGACGTGCTAGCCATGAGCGCGGCCAGCTTCCAGAACATCCCCGGCCGCCAGTGGCGCGCCATGCAGGACACCACCAACGACCCCATCATCAGCCAGCGTCGGCCGCAGCCGTGGGGCTCCTATCAGCGCAGCGAGGACTATTACCGCGAGGGCTCGCTGATCTGGCTGGACGCCGACACCCTGATCCGCGAGCGGACCGGCGGCAAGAAGTCGCTGGACGACTTCGCCAAGGCCTTCTTCGGCGTCGAGGACGGGAACTGGGATCCGGCCCCCTACACCTTCGCCGACGTGACCTCGACGCTGAACGGGGTGCAGGCCAACGACTGGTCCGCCTTCCTGCGCGAACGGCTCGACGCGGTCGGCCCCGGCTCGCGCGGTCCGCTGGACGGCATCGAGCGCGGCGGCTACCGCCTGGTCTTCAAGGAAGAGCCGTCCGGCTACATGGGCGCGCTGTATAAGGAACTGGGCCGCAACGACTTCACCTATTCGCTCGGCTTCATGATGAACAAGTCGAACAGGATCACCTCCGTCCTGTGGGGCGGCCCCGCGTTCGAACAAGGCCTGACCTCCGGCTGGGAAGTCGTCGCCGTCGGCGGCCGCGCGGCAACGGCCGACGCGCTGAAGGAGGCCGTCACCGCCGCCAAGGGATCGTCCGAACCGATCGAACTGATCCTGAAGAACGGCGATGTCTTCAAGACGGTGCGCTTCGACTACCACGACGGCCTGCGCTACCCGCACCTGGAGCGGATCGAGGGCACGTCCGACCGTCTGGGCGACATCCTGTCGCCTCGCCGGCGGTAGGAAAACACGGCCAACCTTCCTTCTTCCCTCGGGGGAGAAGGTGGCTCGCGCAGCGAGACGGATGAGGGGGCGGTCAGCTTCGCCCCCCCTGTCAGTCGTCTGCAAATTGAAACCGCCCCCTCATCCGAGCGGCTCCACCGCCCGCCTTCTCCCCCGAGGGGAGAAGGGTTACGAGAACAGCATGACCCTGACACACCGCCTGCCCGCCGCCGCCCTCGCCCTGCTGCTGTCCTCCGCGGCGCCCGCCGCCCTCGCCCAGGACTGGACTGGCCCTCAAGCCCCCGCCGCGCCGACGCCGCAGAACACGCCCCTGGCTTTGCCCCGCGCCCTGCCGCCGATCCCGGCCCCGACGGCCGAGACCTATCCCGGCGTCATCCGCTACGAGGTCGACGCGACGGACGTCGAGAAGAAGATCGTCCGCGTGCGCCAGACCATCCCGGTCACGCCCGGGCACCTGGTTCTGCTGTATCCCAAGTTCCTGCCGGGCAACCACGCCGCCACCGGCCCGATCCAGTTGCTCTCCGGCGTCACTGTCCAGGGCGACGGGGCGCGCATCGACTGGCTGCGCGACACCATCGACCCCTACGCCTTCCACATCGAGGTGCCTCAGGGCGTCAGTGAGATCACCGTCGAGTTCCAGTGGCTGACCCAGCCGGACAACTCGACCTGGCGCGTCGTCATGACCCCCGAGATGGTCAATCTGCAGTGGGAGAAGGCCCTGCTCTATCCGGCGGGCTATCGCTCGACCGGCATCACCTTCGCCCCGTCAATCCGCCTGCCGCAGGGCTGGAAGTACGGCGTGGCGCTCGATACCGAGAGCTTCGTCGACGGCCTGGCGACGTTCGCGCCGACCGACCTCTACACCCTGATCGACAGCCCCCTGTTCGGCGGCGCCCATTTCCAGCGCATCGCCATCGACCCGCGCCGGGGCGACGGCGAAGGCGCCGTTCATCTGAACATCATGGCCGATACGGCCAAGGATCTCGCTCCCACGGCTGAACAGCTCGGCTGGTTCGAGAACCTGGTGACGCAGACCGACCGCCTGTTCGGCGCCCGCCCCTATGACCGCTACGACTTCCTGCTGGCGGCGACGGCCAAACTGGGCGGCATCGGCCTGGAACATCACCGCTCGTCCGAGAACTCGGTCCCGGCCGACTTCTTCACGAACTGGGGCAAGAGCATGGGCGCGGTCGGCCTGCTGCCGCACGAGTTCACCCACGCCTGGAACGGCAAGCGCCAGCGACCGGCCGACGAACTGACCGCCAACCACAACATCCCGACCCAGAACACCCTGCTGTGGGTCTATGAGGGACAGACGGAATATTGGGGCGACGTGCTGACGGCGCGCTCAGGCCTAGCCTCCAAGGCCGACATCCTGACGAGCTTTGCCGAGGTGGCGGCCTTTTACGACAACCAGCCGGGCCGTGAGTGGCGCCCGCTACAGGATACGAACAACCACAACCTGCTCGGCTATCGCACCAGCAATCCCTATTCCTCGTGGATGCGCGGCACCGGCGACTACTACCGCGAGGCCCTGCTGATCTGGCTGGACGCCGACACGCTCATTCGTGAAGCGACGGGCGGGAAGAAGTCGCTGGACGACTTCGCCAAGGGCTTCTTCGGCGGCGACGACGGCTCATGGGCGCCGCGCGGCTATACGTTCGACGATGTTGTGACGGCGCTGAACGCAGTCCACCCTCACGATTGGGCGAGCTTCCTGCGCACCCGTCTGGACGCCAGCGGGCCGGACGCCAAGGCGCCGCTCGACGGTCTGACGCGCGGCGGCTACCGCCTGACCTATACCGACAGCCTGAGCGCCGATGAAAAGCGCGTCCAATCGGGCTGGGCCACGGATTTCCAGTATTCCCTGGGCTTCACCCTGTCGTCCTCGAATAAGCTGACCGGCGTCCGCTGGGGCGGCCGCGCGTTCGAAGCCGACATCGGGCCGGGTTGGGAACTGGTGGCCGTCAACGACGTCGCCGCCTCGGCCGAGAAGCTGCGCGACGCCGTCACCGCCGCCAAGGGGACCGACGCCCCGATCCGTCTGCTGCTCAAGAACGGCGACCGCTATCGCACGGTCGACTTCGACTACCACGACGGCCTGCGCTACCCGCGCCTGGAGCGCATTCCCGGCATGCCAGATCGGCTGGGCGACATCCTCAGCCCGCGCCGGCGGTAGGAGGTCGCCCTTCTCCCCTTGGGGGAGAAGGTGGCTCGCGAAGCGAGACGGACGAGGGGGCCGTCGGCTTCGCACGCGACCCCAGCCGCTTCGCCTATGGACACCGCCCCCTCATCCGAGCGGCTCCGCCGCCCACCTTCTCCCCCAAGGGGAGAAGGATGACTGGAGACCAAAAGAAAACGGGCCGGAGGTTTCCCTCCGGCCCGTTCTGCTTTGAAAGCTGTCTCTGGCGAACCAGAGGCCAGATCCGAAATCTTACTTGATTTCGACCTTGGCGCCGGCTTCTTCCAGCTTCTTCTTCAGCTCTTCAGCGGCTTGCTTCGAGACGTTCTCGACGACCGGCTGCGGAGCGCCTTCGACCAGGTCCTTGGCTTCCTTCAGACCCAGGTCGGTGCGGACGCCGCGGACTTCCTTGATGACGTTGATCTTCTTGTCGCCGCCGTCAACCAGGACAACGGTGAACTCGGTTTGCTCTTCAGCGGCTTCAGCCGGAGCAGCACCACCGGCGACGGCAGCGACGGCGACCGGAGCAGCAGCCGAGACGCCCCACTTGTCTTCCAGCAGCTTCGACAGTTCAGCGGCTTCCAGGACGGTCAGAGCCGACAGTTCTTCAACGATTTTGGCGAGATCAGCCATGTTAGTCTTCCTTCGGTAGGATGAGGTTCAGAGAGATATGCAGAGATGACGGGGCTTAGGCGGCGTCTTTGGTCGCGTACGCGTTGAAGACGCGCGCCAGTTGGCCGGCCGGCGCCTGCAGGACGCCAGCAACCTTGGTCGCCGGGGCTTGCAGCAGGCCGATGAGCTTGCCGCGCAGTTGGTCCAGCGACGGCAGCTTGGACAGGGCCTCGACGCCCTTGGCGTCCAGAACCTTGTCGCCCATGAAACCGCCCTGGATGACGAACTTGTCGTTCCCCTTGGCGAATTCGGCCGTGACCTTGGCGGCGGTGACGGGATCGGCGGCGTATGCGATGCCCACGGGACCCTTGAACAGGTCGTGGTACTCGCTGCCTTCCTCGACGCCCAGCGCCTTGAGCGCCAGACGGTTCTTCACCACCTTGAACGCGGCGCCTTCTTTACGAAGACGACCACGCAGGTCTTCCATCTCCACAACGGTCAGACCCAGGTTGTGGGTCACGACCACGGCGCCCGCGTCGGCGAACACGCTCTTCAGCTGTTCGATCGACTCGGCTTTTTGTGCGCGGTCCATTGTGGTCTCCAGTTTTGGCATTCGCCGCCGGGCTTATTCCCGACGACGGATTTGGCTTAAGCGCCATGCATCGCTGCACAGCGTTCAGGCCGGTCTTATTGTCCGAAGGAAGCGTGGCCAGCCCGCCGGATACCGGCAGGACGAAAGCTCTTTGCATCCCCATCTCCCCACGGCGCCAGAGGGCTCTCTGGACGATTATGACGCGGGCGACCCCCGCATCCCGAAGTTCTCGGACAGGCATCGTCAGAGCCGAGGCCCTGACGAGATGCGGGCTCTATACACGGCCCGGCGGGAAAATCAACGGCTGTGCGGCGCCCTTCCGGCGCCCGACGCGAAAGCCGCCTATTCGGCTGCCCCGCCGCCTGGCTGGAAGTGTAGGATCAGCTCCGACAGTTCCGCCTCATCCACGGCGGCTGCGGCGTCTTCGGTCGACATCCAGCGCCGTTCGCGCTGAGCGTCCTCGGGCCAGGCGCCCAGCTGGATGAAGACCTCCAGCGGATAGACGCTGGCGATGGTGGCCTGGACCCGCCCCGACTTCAGCCGCTTGCCATAGCGGAACCAGCCGATGGGCGCGCCCATGACGTCGCCCTGAACGCCCGCCTCCTCATAGGCCTCGATCACGGCGGCCTCGGCGTCGGTCTTGCCCGCCATGCGGTTGCCCTTGGGGATGACCCAGCGCCGCGTCTCGCGCGAGGTGATCATCATGATCTCCACGCCGTCGGCGCCATGCCGCCACGGCAGGGCTGCGACCTGGCGGGTCTCCGATGACAGGGTGCGAGGCTTGTTCGACATCAGGTCAGGAACAGGCCGCCCACGGCGTAGAACAGAGCGCCGATGGCGGCGGCGGCGGGCATGGTGATGAACCAGGCGGTGACGATGCTGCGCGCCACGCTCCAGCGCACGGCCGAGACGCGCTTGGCCGCGCCTACGCCCACGATGGCGCCGGTGATGGTGTGGGTGGTCGACACGGGAATGCCCATGCTGGTCGCCGCGAACAGGGTGATCGCCCCGCCCGTCTCAGCACAGAACCCCTGCTGGGGGCTGAGCCGCGTGATCCGCGACCCCATGGTGTGAACGATCTTCCACCCGCCGAACAGGGTGCCCAGGGCGATGGCCGCCTGACAGGTGATGACGACCCAGAAAGGCACATGGAACTCGCCGCCCAGCATGCCGCGCGAATAGAGCAGGATGGCGATGATCCCCATCGTCTTCTGGGCGTCGTTGCCCCCGTGCCCCAGCGAATAGGCCGAGGCCGACACGAACTGCAAACCGCGGAAGACTCTGTCGGCGAAGTTGGGATTGGCCTTGGCGAACAGCCAGGACACGATCAGCACCAGCAGCAGCGCCAGCATGAAGCCGATCGCCGGAGACATGAAGATGGCCCCGACCGTCTTCAGCACGCCGCTGATGACCACGGCCCCGCCGCCCGCCTTGGCGACGCCCGCTCCCAGCAGGCCGCCGATCAGGGCATGCGAACTGGACGACGGGATCCCGAACATCCAGGTGATGACGTTCCAGAGGATGGCCCCCATCAGGGCGCCGAAGATCACCTGATCCGAAATGATGTCCGGCGAGATGATGCCTCGGCCGATCGTGTCCGCAACGTGCAGCCCGAAGAACAGAAAGGCGATGAAGTTGAAGAAGGCCGCCCACCCCACCGCATAGATCGGCGGCAGCACGCGCGTGGCGACGATGGTGGCGATGGAGTTGGCCGCATCGTGCAGGCCGTTCAGAAAGTCGAACAGCAGGGCGACGCCGATCAGGAAGATCAGGATCAGGAGGGCGTGGTCCATGATGGTCCTACAGGTGCTCGACCAGCACGCCGTTGATGCGGTTGGCCACATCCTCGAACCGGTCGATCACCTTCTCCAGGTGATCCAGCAGTTGGCTGCCGATGATGAAGCCCAGGGTGTTGCCGCCGGTGCCGTCGTGGCGGTGCGCCTCATACAGCGCCTTCATCCCGGCGTCGTACAGGTCGTCGCTGCGCGCCTCCAGATCTGTGATCTGCTCTGTCAGGACGTTCAGCCGGTCATGATTCTTGCGCATGGCGGGAAGCAGGGTGAAGGCTTCCTGCGTCAGGGCCGCGCACTGCACGGCGATGTCGGCCAGTTCCTGCATCTTGGGCGAGAAGGCGCGCATCTCGTACAGGGTGACGACCTTGGCCGCCTTCTGCATCTGGTCGATGGTGTCGTCCAGCGAGTTGGTCAGGCCCCGGATGTCGGCGCGGTCGAACGGGGTGATGAAGCTGCGGCGCACGGCGAACAGAACCTCGCGCGCGACCTCGTCGGCTTCCTCTTCATGGGCGACCACCTTGGCGCACCATTCGCCGGTCTCCGGCCCGCCGTCCATCATCTTGCGCAGCGCGCCCGCGCCGTGAACCAGGCTCAGAGCATGGGCGTCGAAAAGCCGAAAGAAGTTGTCTTCCTTGGGCAGCAGCGCCTGAAACCAGTTGAGCATGGTCGTCTCCCGCAAAGCCGCCTCCTGCCTATGGAGGATCAAGCCGGGCTCCAACTCCCGGCTTACAGCCGCTTCGTCAAGTCATCCGTACGCGGATTTCAGGTTTTCTTCCCCGACTATCGACGACCCCCAACCGGCGACTCATGAAGAAAAGCGTCATTTACGTGATGCAATAACGGCCAGGGTCGCCAGGCCTTACGCGCCATCCTGATCTTTGATGTCTGGAACCCATACCTCGACGAGGGCGAAAAGCGTCTGATCACCGAGATGATGAAGGCGCAGCGGGACTATATGTCCGATCAGGCTTCGCCACGCCCCTTGTCATAGGCTGACCGGGCGGCCGCCACCTGGTCCATTCGCGTCTCGGCCCAATCGATCATCGGTCGCAGGGACTTCACCAGTTCCCGCCCCAGAGGCGTGATGGCGTAGGTGACCGAGACAGGCACGCTGGCCTCCACCGTGCGGGTGACAAGGCCGTCGCGTTCTATCTGACGCAGGGTCTGGCTGAGCATCTTCTGGGAGACGCCTTCTATCCGGCGCTTCAGGGCGTTGAAGCGCATCGGGCCGTCATCCAGCGTCGTCAGCAACAGAACCGTCCATTTATCCGCGATCCGATCCAGCAGCAGGCGCGTCGGACAGTCGGCGGCATAGACGTCGCCGCGCCCGTTATCGCTTGGGTCGGTCACCCCCGGGGAACCTGGTGAGGAAAAAGTGCCTTCTTGCATGATCGCTTCCTTTATCACACCTGGCACCCATTGGTAACTTAAAGAGAGCAAGCCGATGAAAGTGACTGTTCTGGGCGCCAGCGGCCGCGCCGGTTCGGAGATCGTCAAGGAACTGGCCCGGCGCGGACACGCCGTGACCGCCGTCGCCCGACGGCCTGAACGCATTCCCGAGGCGCCTGGCGTCACCGCCGTCGCAGGAGACGTCAACCAACCGGCGACCCTGGTCCCTGCCCTGAGCGGCGCCGACGCCGTCGTCAGCGCCATCATGTTCGTCGACAGCGATCCGCAGGTCCTGATCAAGGCGGTCAAGGACGCGGGCGTCCCGCGTTATCTGGTCGTAGGCGGCGCAGGCAGTCTGGAGGTCGCCCCGGGACAGGCCCTGATCAACACGCCCGGCTTTCCCGACGCCTATCGCGCCGAGGCCGAGGCGGGCGGACGCTTCCTCGAAACGCTGCGCGCCGAACCGGAACTGAACTGGACCTTCCTGTCGCCGTCGGCCCTGTTTGACGGGTCAGAGCGCACCGGGACCTTCCGACTGGGCGACGACGCCCTACTGACGGACGATCAGGGTAACAGCCGCATTTCCTTCCCCGACTACGCCATCGCGATGGTCGACGAGATTGAGACGCCCCGTCACCCCCGCGCCCGCTTCACCGTCGGCTACTGAGCAAGCGCGGCGAGCGTAATCGACAAAGAAAACGGCCCCGGAAGATCGCTCTTCCGGGGCCGTCGTCATTCTTAGCCGTGAAGCCTTATCAGGCGCCCAGCGAAGCCGGGTCGACCTTGAAGCCCGGGCCCATCGTCGAGGACAGGGCGATGCGCTTCACATAGGTGCCCTTGGCGCCCGACGGCTTGGCGCGGACGAGGGCGTCCACGATGGCCTTGACGTTGGCTTCCAGGGCGTCCTGCGTGAAGGAGGCCTTGCCGATGCCGGCGTGGACGATGCCCGCCTTCTCGACGCGGAACTCGACGGCGCCGCCCTTGGCGTCCTTGACGGCCTGAGCGACGTTCGGGGTCACGGTGCCGACCTTCGGGTTCGGCATCAGGCCGCGCGGGCCCAGCACCTTACCCAGACGGCCGACCAGGGCCATCATGTCCGGCGACGCGATCACGCGATCGAACTCCATGAAGCCGCCGGCGATCTTCTCGTACAGGTCTTCAGCGCCGACGTGCTCGGCGCCGGCCGCCTTGGCTTCTTCAGCCTTGGCGTCCTTGGCGAAGACGGCGACGCGGACGTCACGGCCGGTGCCCGAGGGCAGGTTCACCACGCCGCGGACCTGTTGGTCGGCGTGACGCGGGTCGACGCCCAGGTTGACCGAGATTTCGATCGACTCGTCGAACTTGGCCTTGGCGTTGTCCTTCACCAGCTTGATGGCGTCCGAGAAGACCAGCAGGTCTTCGGTGACGCCCGTGCGGGCCTTATGGGCTTTGGTCAGCTTAGCCATGTCTTAGCCCTCCACCACTTGAATGCCGATGGCGCGGGCCGAGCCCTCGATGATGCGCGACGCGGCGTCCAGGTCGTTCGCGTTCAGGTCCTTCATCTTCTTCTCGGCGATTTCGCGCAGTTGCGTCTGCGTGATCTTGCCGGCGATCTCGCGGCCGACGAGCTTGGAGCCCGACTTGATGCCAGCGGCCTGCTTCAGATACCAGGTCGCCGGCGGCGTCTTGGTGATGAAGGTGAACGACTTGTCCTGATAGACGGTGATGACGGTCGGAAGCGGGGTGCCCTTGGCTTCCTTCTCGGTCCGCGCGTTGAACTCCTTGCAGAAGCCCATGATGTTCACGCCGCGTTGACCCAGAGCAGGGCCGATCGGGGGCGAAGGCGTGGCCGAGGCGGCCGGCACTTGCAGCTTGATATAGCCGAGAATCTTCTTGGCCATTGGTCTCTCCTATGAATGACCCGACGACAGTGCGTCAGGCCGGTGAGCCGTGGTCCGGCATGGCTGCCTCCCACGGATTTGACGCCGGGCGACTCGAGGGCCGTCCAGCGAAGGCGCGCGTTTAGCAGGCAGACCCTGAAAACGCAAACGGGACCGCCCGGAGACGGTCCCGATCTCTGCGTGGCGTCAGCGGCCGATCAGGCGCTGACCTTCTCCACCTGATTGTATTCCAGGTCGACCGGGGTCGGGCGGCCGAAGATCGAGACGGCCACGCGCAGGCGGGCGTTCTCTTCGTCGACGCTCTCGACCTGGCCGTCGAAGCTGGCGAACGGACCGTCGGTGACCTTGACGTTCTCGCCGATGTCGAAGCGGATGGTGGGCTTCGGACGCTCGACGCCCTCTTCCACCTGGCCGATGATGTTCTGGACTTCACGTTCCGAGACCGGCAGCGGCTTGGTGCCGCCCGCGGCGCCCAGGAAGCCCGTGACCTTCGGCGTGTTCTTGACCAGGTGATAGGCCTCGTCGGTCATCTCCATCTTCACCAGCACATAGCCGGGGAAGAATTTGCGCTCGGCGTTGACCTTCTTGCCGCGGCGGATCTCGACGACATCCTCGGTCGGGACCAGGATTTCGGAGAAGGCGTCTTCCAGGCCCTGCTGCTTGGCCTGGTCGCGCAGTTGTTCCGCGACCTTCTTTTCAAAGTTGGAATAGGCGTGGACGATGTACCACTTGTGGCGGGGATTGGCCGCCGGTTTGGGCGCTGCATCGGTCATATGCGCGGCTCCTTTATTGGCCAAGGCTGAGGATGAGGCGGGACGCGAAGCCAAGGCCCGTATCCACGATCCAGAAGAAGGCGGCTGCGATCAGCACCATGATGAAGACCATCACCGAAGTGATCCAGGTCTCCTTGCGGCTAGGCCAGGTGATCTTCCGGGCCTCAGCGCGGACTTCGCTGATGAACTGGGGGATGGACGTTTTTTTCTTCGGCGCGGGCGCGTCGACGGCCACGGTCGCTGCGCCTTGCGCGGCTGCTGCGGTCTTGGTCCCCGTGGTGCGGCGCCCGCCGGGGGTCTTCGCCTTGGCCATTTGACGTCTCTTCAACCTCTGGATCCTGCTGCTCCACATGGGAAGTCCCAGGCGATAACAACAGGGGGAATGGCAGGAGTGGAGGGACTCGAACCCCCGGCCCTCGGTTTTGGAGACCGATGCTCTACCAGCTGAGCTACACTCCTAGTGTCCCGGACAAAGATCAGCGCGCCGTGGAAATCGTTCCAGCGGCGCGACCCTCGCCAGAGGGGGGCGTATGCCCGAGCCCCACGGCCATTTCAAGGGCCATCTGCGCCGCAGACGCATGAAGTCGCGGATTTTCCTCAGAACAACCGCGCTACGGCGCTCGGCTCATAGCTCAGGCCTTTCACCAGGTCGTCGGCGTTCCCGATCGAGAAGGCCTCGGCCCGGCTGCGCCCGCCGATGACCGCCACCGCCTTGATGGTTTCCGGAACCACCTTGACCACGGCGATCGCATCCCCGCCCGGCGCCCACGGGCTGAAATCCGGCGAGCGGGCGATGATCAGATCGTTCAACCGCTTCACCTCATCGCCGTCCGTCACCTCTTCGGCGCGACCGTCGATGGAGACGCCGACCGCCTCGCCTTCTTCGCCCACGCCGCGCACCGCCACGCCGACGCGCGGATCGGCGGTCAGATTCTTCAGCTTCTCGCTGTCGCGGCCGGTGACGAAATAGAGGTTCAGCCCGTCGTTCAGATAGCCCAGCGTCGCCGCCTGAGGGCGTCCATCCGCCCGGTTCACCGCCAGGGTCATCAACTTCTGGCTGTCCAGCAGCTTCAGGATGGCGGCCACCGCCCCGCCATGGATCGGGGTGGTGCGCGAGGTCGAACTCATGGCGTTTCTCCAACAGAAGGCGACAGCAGACTGGCGCGGCAGCTTCGTCCCGGCCTTGACGCAGATCAAGGCGACTGGACGCCGCTTCGGTTCCAATCGTCCCATGACAGAGTCCCGCCTCGCGCCTGACGCGCCTCGTCTCGAGGTGTCCCCCCTCAGCAAAACCGAGGCGCCGGCCGCCTTCGCCCTGGCGCGGCTGTGGCGCCCCAGTCTGGAGCCCGCCCAGTGGGACGCCTTCCTGTCGGCCTGGCGCGCCGCGCCGGAGAGCCGCGGCATCCTGAGCGCCCGCAACCAGCGCGGCGGCGTTCTGGGCTTCGTCAGTTGGTGGCGCCAGCCCGATCTGGAATACGGCGAGACCCTGTGGGCCGGTCCCTTCGTGGTGCGCGAGATGGGCGTGCGGCCGCTGGTGCGTCAGAGCCTGGCGGTGGAGCTGACCGCCCTGGCCGCCCAACTGGGCGCCCGGCTGCGCTATGCCGAAGAGGCCCATACGCCGGACTGCGCCGTCGAAAGGACGGCTAGGACAGGCTGACCTATTCGGAATCGGCGACGCTTGGCCTAGACTGCCCCGTCATCCGGGAGACGACCTTCGTGAACACCGCTGCGGCCCAGACCCAAATCGACGAGGTGCGTCTGGAGGACGTGCATCCGTGCGCCAACTGCGGCGCCCGTCCGCTGGGCGTCTGCGCGGACCTGAAGGGTCATGAACTGCAGAGCATGGCCTGCGCCAGCGAGACCGTCACCGCCCAGCCGGGGCAGGCCCTGTTCCATGAAGGCGATCCGAACCCCTTCGTCTTCAACGTCGTGGACGGGGCGGTGAAGCTGTATCGCCTGCTGCCTGACGGGCGGCGCCAGATCACCGGATTCCTGTTTCAGGGCGACTTTCTGGGCCTAGGCGGACGCGGCGCCTCCAGCTTCACGGCCGAGGCTCTGACGCCGCTGAACGCCTGTCGCTTCCGGCGCAGCGACTTCGATCAACTGCTGAACGCCCTGCCCGCGCTGGAACACCGTCTGGTAGCCCTGGCCGGGGACGAGCTGATGGCGGCGCAGGAACAGATCGTCCTGCTGGGCCGCAAGACCGCCCGCGAAAGACTGGCCAGCTTCCTGACCCGCCTTGCGGAACGTCAGGTGCAGTTGGGCGGCCCCGAAGGCCACGTCCACCTGCCGATGACCCGGCTGGATATCGCCGACTATCTGGGCCTGACAATCGAGACGGTCAGCCGGGTCTTCACCCAGTTCAAGACCTCGGGCCTGATCAAACTGTTGCCGGGCAATGACGTCGCCCTGCCCGATCCGGCCGCGCTGAAGGCGCTGGGCGAAGGCGCCGCCTGATCGCTTGCGGCAAATAGGGATAAGGGGACGCGGCCTGACGTTCCGCGCCCCTCCCCGCATCGGCTCCTAGAACTTGCGGCCGACGCCCACCGACACCACCCAAGGGTCAAGGCTGACGCTGCTCTTCAGTGCGCCGCCGTTGATCTTGGCGTCCGCGTCGAACCACACCTTCTTGGCGTCCACGTTCAGCGTCCACGGGCCGGAAATGTTCCAGTCGGCGCCCGCCTGAAGCGCCACGCCGAAGCCGTTGTCCAGATCGACCTCGAAGCCGTTTTTGTCCTTGCCGCTGAAGAAGGCCATGTAGCTGACGCCCGCCCCGACATAGGGGCTGACCGTCGCGTTCGGCGTCGGCCGATATTGCAGCGTCACCACCGGCGGCAGCACCCAGGTCTCATGCACCGCCACGTCGGTCGCCCCGCCCTTGGCGCGGACCTCATGCTGGGTGGCGCCCAGAATGGCTTCGACGGCCCAGTGGTCGGCGACGAAATAGGTGAAGCCCAGCGTCGGCATCCAGTCGTCGCCCACATCGACCTTCAGGCCGCTGTCGGCCCCGGCGGCGGTGACGATGGCGTCGTCGGCCTGGGGCAGGACGCCGGTCATGCGGGCGGTGACGATCAGCGAGCCCTTGCCCACCGTCTCGGGCGCGGCGTTCTGGGCCGAGGCGGCGCCGGCGACAGCCAGCAGGCTGACGGAAGCGATAAGGGCGGCGGCGGTTTTCATCGGTTCAATCCCCGACATTCGCCGGGTCGGAAGAGGGCCCGGCTTCGATGTCCCGATCACCCTGCGCCCGCCCCGCCCGCCTCGCCTTGATCTATCGCAAGCGACGGATATTTCATTCGTTTCGTCCAAGAAAAATCCCCTCCGGCCTGCGCCGAAGGGGATCTTTCAGTCTGTTCGTCAGACGACGCGGATCAGGGTTCCGACTGACCTTCGTCGCCTTCATCGAACAGGCGGAACTCGTGCCACAGGCCGTTCAGCACGCCGAACGCCACCGCCAGGCCGAGGCCCAGGATCCAGGCGAAATACCACATGAGATGATCTCCTTTCGCGGGATCAGTAGAGGTCGGGATTGGTCTTGAGCGCGTCCATCGTCGAGCGGCCCCACAGCACCTTGTAGACCCAGGAGGTGTAGAGCAGCACGAAGGGCAGGAAGACCACCGTCGTCACCAGCATGATGAACAGGGTCGTATGGCTGGACGAGGCGTTCCACACCGTCAGGCTGGACTGGGCGTCGATCGAGCTGGGCAGGATGAAGGGGAACATCGACAGGCCGACCGTCGAGATGATCCCGACCGCCGAGGCCGACGATCCGCCGAAGGCCAGGGCCGCCGACTTGCGCCACATCCCCAGCAGGCCGACCGCAGCGCCCGCAAAGCCCAGGACCGGCGCAATGAGCATCCACGGATAGCGGCCGTAGTTGTCCATCCAGGCGCCCGGCGCCGCTTCGACCGCCGTACGCAGCGGGTTGGAGGCGCCCGCCGTATCGACCACGCCGGTGATGCGGAAGCCCATGTCGCCGAAGGCCACCATGGCCCCGCCGACAGCGAACAGCACCAGGCTGGCTACGCCCGCGACCGTGCCGATGGCTCGGGCGCGTTTCAGCACATCGCCTTCTTCGCCCTTGATCGACAGCCAGGCGGCGCCGTGCAGCACCAGCATCGACACCGACAGCAGGCCGCACAGCAGGGTGAAAGGCGTGAACAGGCCCAGCAGGCCGCCTTCATAGAAGCTGCGCAGGTCGCTGGTCAGGCGGAAGGGCGCGCCGATGAGGACGTTGCCGACCGCCACGCCGAACACCAGAGCCGGGAAGAAGCTGCCGATGAACAGGCCCCAGTCCCACATGGAGCGCCAGCGCGCCTCAGGCCGCTTGGAGCGGTATTTGAACGACACCGGCCGCAATATCAGCGCGGCCAGCACCAGAAACATCGCCAGGTAGAAGCCCGAGAAGCTGACGGCGTAGACCTGGGGCCAGGCGGCGAAGATCGCCGCCCCGCCCACGATCAGCCAGACTTGGTTGCCTTCCCAGGTCGCGCCGATAGTGTTGATCACCATGCGACGCTCTTCATCCTTCTTGGCGACGAAGGGCAGCAGGGCGCCGACGCCCATGTCGAACCCGTCGGTCAGGGCGAAGCCGATTAGCAGCACGCCCAGCAGTCCCCACCAGATCAGGCGGAGGGTGGTGTAGTCGAGGGGGAGTTCCATCTCTCTTTTTCCTTCAACGACCGGGTCAGGCGACCGCGGGCTCGCCTTCCGTGCGGGCGTCTTCTTCACGAGCTTCCTGTTCGGCGAACGGCCCCTTCTTGACCGCGCGCAGGATCAGGCCGACCTCGACGATGGCGAGGGCGCCGTACAGCAGGGTGAAGCAGACGATCGTGGTCCACAGGTGCGCCACCGTCAGGCTGGACGCGCCCAGGAAGGTCGGCAGGACGCCTTCCACGGCCCAGGGCTGACGCCCCACTTCGGCCAGCAGCCAACCGGCCTCGATGGCGATCCACGGCAGCGGGATGGCCAGGACGGCCAGGCGCAGGAACCACTTCGTCTCATGTTTGCGCAGGGTGCACAGGATGAAGGCCGTTCCGAACAGGCCGATCATCAGGAAGCCGATGCCCGCCATGAAGCGGAACACCCAGAACATCAACGGCACGTTCGGCACCGTCGACCAGGCGGCCAGCTTGATCTGATCCGGCGTCGCAGCGCGCGGATCCTCGACATACCGCTTCAGCAGCAGGCCATAGCCCAGGTCGTTGCGGACCGTCTCGAACTGACCGCGCGCGGCCATGTCGGTCGGGTCGGCCTTGACCTTCTCCAGCGCGTCATAGGCCACGACGCCGCGTTCGATGCGGTCTTCGGCCACGGCGACCAGCTCCAGGATGCCTTCGACCGGCTTGTCGATGCTGCGGGTCGAGATCAGGCCCAGGACGTAAGGCACCTTGACCTCGAAGTGGGTCTCTCGATCCTGCAGGCTGGGCAGGCCGAACAGCGTCAGGCCGGCCGGCGCCTCTTCGGTGCGCCACATGGCTTCCAGAGCGGCCAGCTTCATCTTCTGGTTGTCGGTCAGGGCGTAGCCCGACTCATCGCCCAGAACGACGACCGACAGCGACGACAGCAGGCCGAACGCGGCGGCGACGGTCATCGACCGCTTGGCGAAGCCGACATGCTTGCCCTTCAGCAGATAGAAGGCCGAAATGCCCAGCACGACCACGGCGGCGCAGACGTAACCGGCCGACACGGTGTGGACGAACTTGGCCTGTGCCACCGGGTTGAAGATCACCGCCATGAAGTCGGTGATTTCCATACGCATGGTGTCGGGGTTGAAAGCCGCGCCGACCGGGTTCTGCATCCAGCCGTTGGCGACCAGGATCCACAGGGCCGACAGGTTGGTGCCCAGGGCGACCATGAAGGTGACGAACAGGTGGGCGTGCGGCTTCAGCTTGTCCCAGCCGAAGAACATCAGCCCGACGAAGGTCGCCTCAAGGAAGAAGGCCATCAGGCCCTCGATCGCCAGCGGCGCCCCGAAGATGTCCCCGACGTAGTGGGAATAGTAGCTCCAGTTCATGCCGAACTGGAATTCCATCGTCAGGCCGGTCGCGACGCCCAGCACGAAGTTGATGCCGAAAATCGTGCCCCAGAAACGGGTGATCGTCCGCCAGATCGGGCGGCGGGTCATCACATAGATGCTCTCCATGATGACCAGCATGAAGGAGAGGCCCAATGTGAGGGGCACAAACAGAAAGTGGTATAGCGCCGTCAGTGCGAACTGAAGGCGCGAAAGGTCTACGACCGCCAGGTCGATCATCGTTCCAGGCTCCTGACCGCCAGCCCCCATCGACCGACGTTCTACTATAACCTAAGACAGCGCCGTTTAGCGCGCCTTGATCCTGATCAAAGCCGTGGACGCCGACTCGGACTAGACGGCGTTTCGCCCAAGGTCCTTTCGTCTCATGGGCTTTTTGCCCAATCCCGCGTCGTCGGCGATCATGGCTCGTCCGTTGATCGCTCCTGGAGACAAGATGACGGCCCAGCCGATCGCCCCCAACGCCCCTGCCTTGGACGACACGCCGCCCGCCGCCTGGTTGAAGGCCGCTCTGGCGCCGTGGCGGCGGCTGATGACCCTGGGCGGGGCGCTGGTCATCGCCGACACCGTGCCTGCGGTCGGGTTCGCAGCGGGTCTGGCCCTGGCGGTCGGCGCCCTGCCTCAGGGCATCGACGGCGCCCTGCCGGGCCTGGGTCTGGCCGCCGCCTCCCTGCTGGCGCGCGGCGCGCTCAGCCACACGGCGGTCAAGGTGAACACCCGCGCCGCCCGCGCCGCCAAGAACGGCATTCGCCGCTCCATCCTGACCGAGGCCCTGTCAGGCCGCCTGTCCGACGCCGCCGCCATGACCGCCGTCGTCGAAGGGGTCGAGGCGCTGGACGGCCATGTCGCGCGCTTTTCCCCCGCCCGCACGGCGGCCGCCGCCTCGCCGCTGATTCTGATCGCCGTGACCGCTGTAGTCAGCCCCTTCACCGCGGGCATACTGATCTTCACTCTCCTGCCCTTCATCATCGGCATGGCCCTGACCGGCATGGCGGCGGGCGCCGAAAGCCGCCGTCAGTTTCAGGCGCTGGAACGGTTGTCGGGCCTGTTCCTGGACCGGGTGCGCGCCCTGCCCGCCATCCTCGCCTTTCAGGCGGAGACGCAACAGAGCCGCGTCATCGCCCGGGCCTCCGACGACCTGGCCCGCCGCACCGGCAAGGTGCTGAAGGTCGCCTTCCTGTCCTCGGCGGTGCTGGAGTTCTTCTCCGCCCTCGCGGTGGCCCTGGTGGCCGTCTATTGCGGCTTCAACCTGCTGAAGCTGCTGCCCTTCCCGGCGCCGGAGCAGCTCAGCCTGACGCGCGCCTTCTTCGTTCTGGCCCTGGCGCCGGAAGTCTATCAGCCGATGCGCCGCCTCGCCGCCGCCTACCACGACCGTCAGGCCGCCGAGTCCGCCGTCCCCAGCCTGCGTCGCCTGCGCGTCGAAGCCGCGCGTAAAACGCGCCCGCCCCGCCCCGGCCAGGCGCCCGCCATCGCCTTCCACGACGTCGCCATCGCCTATGACGGCGCGCCTGTAATCGAGGGCTTCACCCTGGATGTCGCCCCCGGCTCCATCGTCGCCCTGACCGGCCTCAGCGGCTCGGGCAAGAGCAGCCTGCTTCATCTCTTCCTGGGCCTGTCGCCCCTCAGCGCGGGAGAGGTCATGGTCGGCGAGACGCGCCTGACGCAGGCGGGCGATCTGACCGACTGGATCGCCTGGGCCGGGCAATCGCCCGTCGTCATTCGCGGCACGCTGGCCGAAAACATCGCCCTGGCGCATCGCAGCGCCACGCCCGAGGCCGTCGAACAGGCCGCGCGCAGGGCGGGCCTGAACGGCGCGCTGGATCGGCCGATCGACGAGCGCGGCGGCGGCCTGTCGGGCGGCGAGCGCCGCCGTCTGGGCCTGGCCCGCGCCTTCCTGAAGCCCGCGCCCCTGCTGCTGCTGGACGAACCCACCGCCAATCTGGACGCCGAGGCCGAGGCGGCGCTTCTCCCCGTCATCCGCGAGGCCGCGCGGGGCCGCACGGTCCTGATCGCCACCCATTCCGACGCCGTGGCCGCCCTAGCCGACAAGGTGGTGCGCCTGTGAGCCGTTCCGATTCGTCCGGCGTCGTCCGCCTGAAAGCCCTGATCCGCGCCCAGGAGAAGACGCAACGCCCGCGCCTGCTGGCCGCCTCCGTCACCGCCGCCCTGGTGTCGGCAGGAGCCGTCCTGCTGCTCGGCCTGTCGGGCTGGTTCATCACCGCCGCCGCCCTGGCCGGGGCCGCCGGGCCCGCCGTGGCCCACGTCTTCAACTACATGGTGCCCAGCGCCATGATCCGCTTCTTCGCCATCGTGCGCACCGCCTCGCGCTATGGCGAGCGCGTCACCGGCCACGACGCGGCGTTGAAGGCGCTGGCGGCCCTCCGACCGCAGTTGTTCCTCGGTCTGGCCCGCGCGCCCACGACCAGGGCGCTGTCGCTGGCGGGCGGCGAGGCGTCTGCGCGACTGGTGCAGGATGTGGACGCCATTCAGGACCGTTTCGTGCGCCTGTCGACGCCCTGGGGCGCGGGCGCCGGTCTGGTCGCAGGCGTCGGCATGGCGGCCCTGGCCGGATGGGCCCCGGCGCTCGTCGTCGCGGGCGCCGCCGCTCTGGGCGTCCTCCTGGCCGTCGTGATCGGCCGCCGCTTCGCCGAGCCCGCCGGTCAGCGCCTTCAGCAGGCGTCCGGCGCCCTGAAGACCGAGTTCGCCGCCTTGGCCGCAGCCGCGCCGGAGCTCCAGGCCTACGGCATGAAGGCCTGGGCCGCCGACCGTCTGGCTGAACATGGCGACGCGGTCGAGGACGCCGCCGAACGGTTGGCGCGCGCTGGCGGCCTGATCATGGCCAGCCAGAGCCTCGCCATGGCCATGGGCGTGGCGGGCGCGGCTCTGGCGGCAGGCGCGGGCTCTCCTGCCCTGACCGCCCTGTCCATGCTGGCCGCCGTGGCCACGGTCGAAAGCGCTGGAACCCTGCTGAACGCCCTGCGCCAGAACGGCGCGGTGAAGGCGGCGGTCCAACGTCTGGGCGAACTTCTGGATGATGAGGCGCCCACGTCGGCCGTCGCTGCTGTCTCGCCGAGCCTGCGCCCGTCCGGCGCCGATCTGACAGTCGCCCCGCCGCAGCGCCTGGCGATCATCGGCCCGTCCGGCGCGGGCAAGACGACCCTGATTGAACGGATGATGGGCCTGCGCCCCGCCTCGCCCGGCGAAATCCTGCACGGCGAAGCCGACGCCGCCGCCCTCGGCGCCGAGGCCTTGCGTCCCCTGTTCGCCTATGCCCCGCAGCAGGCGGTGCTTCTGACGGCCAGCGTGCGAGAAAACCTGCGCCTGGCCGCCCCATCGGCCTCAGACGATGATCTGTGGGCCGCGCTGGAAGACGCCGCCCTGGCCGACCGCATCCGCGCCGCGCCGGGCGGTCTGGACGCGCCTGTTGGAGAGAACGGCGCGCGGCTGTCGGGCGGCGAGCGACGCCGTCTGGGCCTCGCCCGCGCCTATCTGCGCCCTGCGCCCTGGCTGGTGCTGGACGAACCGACCGAGGGTCTGGACGCCGCCACCGAAGCGCAGGTTCTTGAACGGCTGGCCGCCCGTCTGCATCACAGCGGTCAGGGCCTGATCGTCGTCAGCCACCGCCCGGCGCCCCTCGCCCTGTGCGATGTCGCCCTGACCGTTTCGGGCATAGGCGCCGACGGCCGCATCCAGATCAGCGCCAGGCCCCGGCAAGCCGCCGCCTGATACGCGATCGTCTTTGATCTCCATCAAGGCGACGCGGGCGATTAGCGGCTCTTCTGTCGGCAGAGGAGATCACCCATGCCCGCAGACATCATCGCCCCCGTCGTCGCCATCAGCGCCTTCTTCATGACCTTCGTCGTCGGCATGGCCTACGGCTGCATCGCCAGCAGCCTGGCCAAGCCCGAAGAGGGCTGAGCCTCATGACCCTGCATCACATCCGTCTGGAGCTCGCGCGCGCGCCGGAACATCCGCACGGAGACCCTGCCGACGGCTACGACCTGGTCCTGACGCTGAACCAGAACGCCCGGCTCGACACAGCCGCCATCGCCATCGCGCCAGAGAACACCCGCGTCCGCCGCTTCAAGGGCACGCAGACGCTGGCCGTCGGCCAGCTGACCCGCGCAGAAGACGGCCGGTGGATTCTCGACCTTCCAGGCGAAGACGCGGACGCCGAAGGCTTCCGGCTGGAAGACGAACAGTTCGTCGTCGGCGAATACGTCTCCCTGGCCCAGCCGGGCGGGGACATGCGCGCCTATCGCGTCACCCTGGCCCAGCCGCTTCCCACGGCCTGACGGCCACTAAAAGTCCAGCCTTCCGCGACGCCGCCTGAGAGATCAGGCGGCGTCGTCGGCGTGCGTGTGGATCACCGGACGGAACAGCAGCTTGTCGATGCGGCGGTCGTCCATGTCGATGACCTCGACCTCGAAACGGCCCAGTTGCAGGATGTCGCCCTCGTTCGGCACCCGCGACAGATGGTGCAGCACCAGGCCCGCTACAGTGTGGAAGCCTTCGTGCTCGCCGAAGTCTTCGCCCAGGATTTCACCCAGTTCGTCCAGATCAATCTGGCCATCGACCGCCCAGGTGCCGTCATTGCGCTTGCGCACGGCGGTTTCGGTCTCGTCGTGGCTTTCGTTGAAGTCGCCGGCGATCATCTCCAGCAGGTCCGTGGCCGTGACCACGCCTTCAAAGGCTCCGTACTCGTCCACGACGAAGGCCATGTGCACCTTCGATCCCTTAAGGATTTCCAGCGCCTTCAGCACCGAGGTCGACTGGGGAATGAAGGCGGGTTCAGCCACCAGCGTCTCGACGTTGAACTCGCCATTGGTGAGCAGGCTGTCCAGCAGGTCCTTCTTGTGGACCACGCCCAGCGGGTTATCGATATCGTTGTCCCGCGCCACCACGATGCGCGAATAGGGGCAGGTGCGGATTTCCTCGCGCAGCGTCTCTTCGGAATCGTCCAGCGCGATCCAGTAGACCTCGTGACGCGGCGTCATGGCGACGCGCACCGCCCGGTCGCCCAGACGCAGGATCTCTTCGATCATCTCCTGCTCTTCCGGCTCGATCAGGCCCGCAGACGTGCCCTCGGCCAGAATGCTCTCGACCTCTTCCTGGGTGACGTCCGAACCGTCGCGGTCCTTGACGCCCAGCAGCTTCAGGATGCCCGAAGTCGAGGCCGTCAGCAGCAGCACGAACGGCTTCATCACCAGCGCCAGGGTCGAGATCGGCCCGGCCATCTTGGAGGCGATCGCTTCCGGGAAGATCAGCGCCAGACGCTTGGGCACCAGTTCGCCGACAATCAGCGAGACATAGGTGATGACCACCACGACCAGCGCCGTCGCGATAATCTGCGAATAGGGAGCCATGGCGGGGAAGTGCGCCATCAGCATTTCGTCCAGCTCGCCCGCAATGGCGGCCTGACCATAGGCGCCCGCCAGAATGCCGATCAGGGTGATGCCCACCTGGACGGCCGACAGGAACTGCGTCGGCTCCTCGGCCAGCTTCAACGCGGCTCGGGCGCCGCGATCGCCTCTTTCGGCGCGGCTCTGCAGCTTGGATTTTCGGGAAGACACGACCGCAAGTTCGGTCATGGCGAAAAGGCCGTTCAGCACCACAAGCAGCAGCACGACGACGATAGCGATGGTCAACATCGAAAAGGGAGGAGCCCTGACGCGGCGCGACTAACGGCGTCCGCACGACCTATAGTAAAGATGAACCGCGGTCTGCGCCAGCTTTCTTGTCGGCCATGCGGCGCAACCCGCGCTCAACCCTGCATCAGGCCGCCGTCGAGATCGCGACTTCCGACCAGGCGTCGGCTGCTGCGGCGCCCCGTTCCATCCCGTTCAACAGAATCTGCAACGTCACCGGCTTGGCGGTCAGATGGTCCGCCCCGGCCTGCATGGCCTTCACATGGTGCGCCTCTGTCGTATTGGCGGTCAGCATGACGATCGGCGTGCGGCGCCGCCCTGATCGCGCCTCGGCCGCCCGAATTCGCCGCATGGCCTCAAGGCCGTCCATCACGGGCATCTGCATGTCCATCAGCACCATGTCGAACGGCTCAAGCATGAAGCGCTCGACACCCTCGGCGCCGTTGTCTGCGGTGACGATCTCAAAGCCCAGCGGCTCCAGCAGACAGCGCACCACCATCTGATTGGCCGGATTGTCCTCGACCGCCAGCACCCGCAGGCGTCCCGCCGGTTCCGGCTGTTCCGCCGTCGCCGCTGAAGCCTCGACGCCATTCGACATCTGCCGCTCGATGGGTACGACCACGCGGAATAGGCTGCCGCGCCCCGGCGCCGATTCCGCCGAAATCGTTCCGCCCATCAACTCCGCCAACAGGCGACAGATCGACAGGCCCAGTCCTGTGCCCCCGAACTGGCGCGAGATGGCGTCGTCGGCCTGAACGAACGGCTGGAACAGACGCTGCGCCGCCTGTTCGTCGAAGCCGATCCCCTCGTCCTCGACTTCGATCAGCAGGCGCTCTGCCTGCGCATCGCCGTCCACATCGACCCGAACCGCCACATGGCCCTGAGCCGTGAACTTCACCGCATTGGACACCAGATTGGAGACGATCTGCGCGATCCTTACGCCATCGCCGACCACCACGCCGTTCGCCGCATCGCTGAAGGTCGCCGCCAGCGTCAGCCCCTTGGCCTCCGCCCCCGCACGGCGCATCTCCACGACCGCGCCGATATCGGCCCTCAGGTCAAACGGCGCGGGCGCCAGGGTGAACTGCCCCGCCTGCATTTTCGACAGGTCGAGCATGTCGTCCAGCACCCGACGCAAGGCGTCGCCGGCGCCGGTGATCAGGTTCAGCATATCGTTCTGGCGGGGCGTCAAGGCCGTGTGCGTCAGCGCCGAAGCCAGCCCCAGCACGGCGTTCAACGGGGTGCGGACCTCATGGCTGATGTTCGCAAAGAAACGATCCCGCGCCTCGGCGGCCAGACGCGCCTCCGCCTGCGCCACCTCCAGCGCCTTCAGCGCGCGCACGTGGTCCGAAACCTCGAAACGAATGGCCGTATAGGTTTCCGGGCGCCCATCAGATCCGAGATTCGGCACAATGGTGGTGTCTACCCAGTAGGGCTCGCCCGCCTTGGTGCGGTTCTCAATGGTGCCGCGCCATACCTGGCCGCCTGCAATAGTGCGGTACAGATCGCGAAAATAGTCGCGCGTGTGGGCGCCTGAGTTCACCACCCTGTGCGTCTGGCCGACCAGTTCCTCGCGCGAATAGCCGCTGACCGCCTCGAACTTGTCGTTGCAATACAGGATGCGGCCGGCGCGGTCGGTGATCGCCACAATGGCGGCCTCGTCCAGAGCAGCGGAAAGCCCTGCCCGGCGGGGCCAATCGACATCAGACATTAAGTGGTCCTCTCAGACGCACCTCATGCCCGCGTCATCGCTGCCAAATGCTTAATCGTAACGTCCGACCAGGGTTTAAGGTTACGCTTTGATCCAGCGCAATGGTCAGGCTTCGCCCCGCCGCCGCCTGCCCCCAAATGCAAAACGGCCCCCGGATCGCTCCGGGGGCCGCTCTGTTACGCTTTACTCTTGGCCTAACGCCCTTGCGGGCTGGTTGAGGCCGGTACTCTTGGCCCAACGCCCTTGCGGGCTGCTTGAGGCCGGTACGCTTACGCTTACTCGTACTGGCGAACCAGCGAGGGCCGGAGCCCCCGCTCATTCTGACGTCGATTACTCGACGATCTTGGCCACGACGCCGGCGCCGACGGTGCGGCCGCCTTCGCGGATGGCGAAGCGCAGCTTCTCTTCCATCGCGATCGGCGTGATCAGCTCGACGTCCAGCTCGGCGTTGTCGCCCGGCATGATCATC
>PJTQ01000302.1_pt1 | contig 40002 bp, 31 predicted proteins | sample 1512231 | NCBI WGS metagenome assembly PJTQ01 (sample SAMN08177688, study PRJNA422409) | Soil metagenome, whole genome shotgun sequencing project. | isolation source: Soil (3) enriched on wood chips | place: USA: Madison | collected 2015-01-15 | reverse complement strand
TTTCTTGTGGGAAATCTCCCATCATGTATTGTATAAGAATGTACCGCGTTTTGCACATAAAAATCAAACTGCCCTGCAAACATAAAGCTTAGAGAAACATTTTTATAAGATAAATCCGATCCAATTCCTGCTATATAACGCGGAAATGCGTTTTTTCCCATCCAAGCTTTTTCTGCTTCATTTTTTTCGGAAGTCTTTACCGTTTTTGTCCCGTCGGTCCAATACCATGGATTACCTTGTTCATCTACACCTCCCCATAAAATTGTATAATACTCACCAAGCAAATGTCCCGGTGATAAAGCAACAAAATCATTATCTGCGTCAGATGGCCCTGCTTCATCATCACCTGGAAAAGTTACTAAATCTTGATATAATTCATCGACAAAAGTTTCTTGAAATGAACCATTAAGGTTCATAAACCATTTAAAATTTTCATTATTAATTATAGTTCCGTCAATAGAAAGTTCAAATCCTTTATTGTCTAATTTACCTACATTTCCTTTGTAGGCACTCAAGTAACCAGTTTCATCAGCAGGATCTACATCAAAAATTGCCATATCAGTAATCTTATTGTAGTAATCGATAGTTAACTTCAATTTGTTATTGAAAAATCCTAAATCTAATCCAATGTCTAGATGCTTAGATTCTTCCCATCCTAATGAAGTATTTCCTGGCGATCCAATATAACCTATTCCTGCATTATTACCCCATGTATATGAAAGATCATATCCTAATGCTTCTTGTGCATTATATTGGCTTCCCCATTGATCAGCATATGGAATATTACCCAATACCCCATAGCTTCCTCGAAGTGTAAAAATAGAAAATACATCTGGCATAAAATCTTCATTATGTGCATTCCAAGATGCGCCAATTGACCAGAAGTTACCAAATTTCTTTTCTTCTCCCAAAGTTGAATTACCGTCTCTTCTAAATTGGCCAGATAAAATATATTTATTATCAAAAATATAATTCAAACGTGAGAAATAAGAAATCTGTGTCCATTTGTAGTCTATATTACTTGTTAATACCTCTTCATCAGAAAACATGAAATAGGGCAAGAATCTTGTCATCCCAAGTGTTGAAGAACCAAGATAATCATATTTATGATCTTGGAATTCCATTCCTAAATAAACCTGTAAATCATGTTTATCTGCAAATTTATTAATATAACTTAATGTATTTGTCCAGTTCCAATCTAATGTTTGAGTTCTGGCATCAGCATAATATCCTCTATCAGTAATTGAAGTGGTAAAATAAGGAATATAAGAATCAATCAAACTAGTTTCTTTCAACCATTGATATTGTAATCCATATAATGAGTTAAAAGAAAGATTTTTCGCAAATTCCCAATCTGCACTTACCGAACCGATCACGGTATTAACAATTGCATCCATTTTTGTACCGTCTTGTACTCCTACAGGATTAAATCCCGGAGTATAGTCTTGCGTACCAATATTACCTAAATCTTGATTATAATCACCTTCTGGTGTATAGATTGACCGCAATGGGGAAAGCATAATAGCAGAATTGACTGGACTCGCCGAAGCTCTCCCTCCTGCATATGAATCTCTGTTTATATTACTGTAATTCACATTGGCATTAAATCTTAAACGGTCATTAGCTTTATGTTCTACAGCCGAATTTAAACTTATCCTATTAAATAATCCCTGTGTTACCCATGGTTTATTTTCATAATAAGACCCTCCTAATCTAAAAGATGTGTTTTCTCCTCCCCCTGTTGCAGAAAAACTATAGGTTTTAACAGTGGAGACATCCCGGGTTACTGCATCCGTCCAATCTGTATATGGGTCTCCTGGTGAATATTGTGGCTCATATTTATCTAAATAATATTGGGTTGCATCTTCAAGGCTTGTAAAGGTGGGGATTCCATTTTCGCCTTGTGAATTCCACATTAAAATCCCTCCATATTTTATATATTCATCTCCATTCATCAATTTTAGACTTTCAAATGCTCTATCTTGAATTGCCATTTCTGTTGAGAAATTAAATCTTGTTTTTTGATTAAATTTCCCTTGTTTGGTTTTAACAATAATTACTCCGTTTGCGCCTCTAGATCCATAAAGTGCTGTGGCTGAAGCATCTTTCAACACGGAAACTGATTCTATAGCATTGGGATCCAGGGCAGACAGAGGGTTCCATGACTCCATCATTGCAGCGTTATCGGCTCCCTTACCCACTACTACTCCATCAATTACATATAATGGGTTTGGTGATCCTAGCAAAGAGCTAATGCCCCGAATAACTACCATATTGGACGACCCTGGGTCACCACTCGCTGAAGAAAACGTCAAACCAGCAACACGTCCATTTAAAACATCATCTATAGATGAATAGGGTGTGGATTCAAAATTTTCACTGGTTACAACATCATATGAACCAACTTTTTGTGCCGGGTCTATTTTAATACCTCCTAAAAGTGTAACTTCAGGAAGAAGTAATTGTGCGCCAAACTTCAAGGTTCCCATATTTTTTTTGGAAATCTTAAAATCCTGAGAAGTACCCATAGCATCTGTGATTACTAGTACATCGCCAACTTGGGCATCTATAGTAAAAGCGCCATTCTCATCTGTTATCGCTGAAGAATCTCCTCCTCTTACAATTACTTCAGCATCGGCAACCGGGCCAAAATCATCTTCGACAGAACCCGTTACTTGGGCAAAAGCTACCTGCCCTATAAAGAGCAGGAAAAGTGCACTTAAAAATGCAAATCTTGTCCTCATACTTATTTTTTTATAACATTATCGTCGCAAAATTGTAACATTTTATTAAGAATTCCTAATTTATTTTAACAATTGACTTCAAAGAAGTGGATTCTATAATAAAAAAAGCCACTTAAAAGTGGCTTTTTTTAACAATTAACTCTTTTATTGCCAAAGTGGGTGTTGTGTCATTTGCGTATTTAAATTCATCTCCAATTGAGGCATTGGAAAAGTAAATACTTTATCATTTGCCGGCTTTTCACAATTTGAAATACAGTTCGTTGTTTTAATAATTGGCATATTATTCCTTTTCAGATCAAAAAATCTTTGTCCTTCTCCGAAAAATTCTTTTCTTCTTTCTGTTAATATGTCATTCAATAAATCCGCCCCAGTATATGTAGTACCTCCTCTTTCACTAGCAAATGCATTCAATTCTGTTAGTGCTGTAGAGGTTTGACCTAAATGATATAGGGCTTCAATTCTATTAAGTTTTGCCTCAGACATTCTCAAAATTTTGACATTAATTGTAAAATTCCCCTCTGAAGTTAACTTAGGCCATTTTTTCAATGCGACCCCCCTAGGCTCATCTCCAATTGGTCCCAAATTTCCAAATAAACCGATTCTTTTGTCACTATCAGGGAACATTTCTTTAAAGTCCTGCTTGAAAAATATTGAACCTCCTGATGATGCATAAAGAGCCCCTATCGCTTCATTTGTTCCGGGGTTTTCTGCTAAAGACATATTAATCTCCCAAACCGTTTCAGGTTGATTTTCTGTTGTATTAACATCCATACTTGAAAAATAATTAACATAATTATTTGCATCAATAAAACCAAAAGTACTTGGGGAATTATTTATTACTTCATTAGCGTATTGCAATGCCAAATTATAATCTCCAGCTTTACCTCTGGTCAGATATACTCGAGAAAGAATTAGTCTAGCGGCCGTTTTACTTAAATATCCTTTATTTAAGGGTATTTCAGTAGTCATCGTATTTAATGCCATGGTTAAATCTGAAATCACTTGATTATATACCTCATCTACGGTGTTTCTTGGGCCTTTATAGTCTGCGTTATACTCTCCTGTGTAAATAGGAACGCCATAATCTTGGTATTGTCCAGATGTAGGATTTGAAGAATAAAAATTAACAAGATAAAAATATGCTAATCCTCTAGCTATATATGCTTGTCCTCTCAAATTTGCAAGGTTTTCTTCGCTTTCAAATTCTGTAATGGTGGAATTGATAGCTAAGTTTGACATTGCTATTATTCCATTTAAACTTCTTAATTGGCCAAATTCACCATTTGAATTTTCTACTGTCCATGTCATTGAATTTGTAGTTAAGTATCTTCCTGAATTTGAGTTGCTTACAAAAGAATTGTCAGAAATTAAATCTCCCAGTATTGATATTCTAGCCCCAAAAGCAGTATATCTTGCGGCTTCTTTATAAATCCCTATTACAATACCTGACAAATCTGTTTCAGTATCTATCCCTTCTAAAGGTATAGCATAGTCAGGAGATTGATCCAGTCTATCTTCATCACAAGATGTAAGAGCAAATATGCCAAATAATGATGTTGTTAATAATAATTTTTTTATAACGTTTTTCATAATTCAAATTTTAAAAATCAATAGACACACCTAGAGAATAACTTTTCATTAAAGGAGATGTATAGTCATAAACTCCTTTTCCTTGCCATGGGTATAAATAATCATTAGAATTAGACTCAGGGTCAAAGGTCAAATCTTCATCGAAAGCATAAGTCCATAAATTTACCCCCCTTAAATATACTGTTAAATTATTAATTCCAACTGCCTTTTTAAGAACATCTCCAAAGCTATATGCCAATTTTAAGTCCTTTAATCGAATGTGATCACCATCTCTTAAATATCTAGAAGAGTTTACAGTATAGTGCTGTCCTTCACTATTTACCCCACCAATTGTTTGAATGGGATAATCTGCATTAGGGTTACTTGGGGTCCAGCTATTGTACAATGCATCAGTGGTTTGATTGAACATCGCATAAAAACCATCATTATAGACATATGTACTCCATCTGTCATAAACAGAATAATCAAATTGCCCTGTAAAATAAACGCTCAAGGTAAATCCTTTATAACTAAAGTCATTTTTTAATCCAGCCATAAATGTTGGAAATGGAGTCTTATCTTGATAATATCTGCTTGCTTTATTAATGTCATTTGTCGTTTCCGTCTCTGTTTCATCGACATACCATAAATTATCACCATTTTCTGGATTAACACCAGCCCAACCGTAAGTAAGATACTCTGCTATTTCTTCACCTTCTTTGATTGCTTTTAACGCTCCTTCTAAGAAATCAACTTCAGGGTCAACTGTTTTTAAAACTTTCGATTGATTATATGAGAAGTTACCTGATAGAGACCATACAAATTCTCTTTTTATTGGTGTTGCTTTGATTTCAAATTCTATTCCCTTATTTTGCAGTTTTGCAAGATTTCCATAATAATCAACTGCATCACCTGGTGTGGGGGTACTTGGATTCACAACATATTGCAAAATAGTTTCATCTGTTTTTTTATCATAATAATCTACAGAAAAATTTAGCCTATCATTAAAGAAGCCGAGATCTAGCCCTAAGTTCATTTGCTTGGAAACCTCCCATCCCAAACCTGAATTTCCAGGGTCAGTAATAGTTAATCCTCCATCTGCACCATAAAATGTGGTTCCAATCAATGCAGTGGCATTATAACTTGCACCCCAAGTATCTGCATAAGGTATATTTCCCGCTTCTCCATAGTTTCCTCGTAAAATAAATGAACTAAACACCTCTGGCATAAATACCTCATTAGCAACATTCCAAGAAGCTCCTGCAGCCCAAAAAATTCCATCTCTATCAATTGTCCCTAAAGTTGAGTTTGCATCCCATCTTAATTGGCCAGTGATAGTATATCTATCGGAAAATGTATAATTAAGTCTAGAAAAATAAGACATTTGAATCCATTTTTCTATATTACCTCCAATTCCAAATGATGTTTGGTCAGTTGCGTTTGATAAATAAGGTTCTTGAATGTATTCAAAGTCCATTCCTTGGGCTACCATATAACGCGCTTTATGTTCTTGGTATTCCATACCCCCATATACTTCTAAGTTATGTTTTTCAGCGAATGTCTTTTTATATGCTAATGTATTGACCCAGTTCCAATCCCAATATGACCCTCTTGATTCATATAAATAACCATTATATTGAGCACCATCACCATTTGCTGGATCCCACCAAAGCTTCTCATCGACAGTTTGATATTGTGTACCAAACATAGAATTTATGCTTAAATCTTTTGTTAACTTTAAATCACCCGAAACTGAAGATACGAATGTTTTTATTGATCCATCTTGAAAGTTTGTTGCCAATACCCCTAACGGATTAAACCCTACGCCTAAACCAGGCAAATTAGTTTGATTAAGGGTTCCATCTTCATTATATATTGGAATTATTGGTGATAATGTCCATTGTGTTAACCATGGATTGGCAAATGCCCCACCAGAAGGGTAGGTATGGTTTTCTGTATTTGAGAAATTTCCAGTAAAATTAAGGGTAAATTTATCTGTTATTTTATGGTCTATAGCTGCACTGACACCAATTCTATCATATTTCCCATGCTCAACAAGGGGTTTATTTTGATAATAAGAGCCTCCTAACCTAAAAGATGTATTATCTCCTCCACCTGATGCTGAAAAATTATATGTATTTACCATTGCATTATCTCTCATGACAGCACCTCGCCAATCTGAATCTGTAAATCCGTCGTAAAATGAAGCGGCAGAAAAATCATTAACAGCATCTACCATTGAGTCATACCCACCTGAATTAAAGTATGTTAACCCCCCCCATTGTAAGAATTCTTCTGCGTTCATCCATTTACTCTTATCAAACGCAATGTCTTGAATAGCCATATCAGAAGATAAATTAAACCTTGTCTTTTGGTTATACTTTCCTCTTTTAGTTGTTATGACGATTACCCCATTTGCACCTCTTGCACCATATAACGAAGTTGAAGAAGCATCCTTTAAAACTTGAACAGACTCAATTGCATTCGGGTCTATACTTGACAAGGGGTTGAAAGATTCCATAACTAGTGAATTATCCGAACCTTTCCCAACTATTACACCATCAATCACATATAAAGGATTTGTAGTACCAATTAATGATCCAACCCCTCGGATGGCAATTATATTAGAAGATCCCGGCTGGCCCCCATTCGAAGAGAAGTTTAAACCTGCTACCCTACCATTTAATACTTCATCTACTGAAGCAACTGGCGTTAATTCAAAATCTTCTTTATTAATAACAGTATAGGCTCCCACCTTCTGAGCTGGATCTACTTTAATTCCACCAAGTAGAGTTACTGTTTGTAATTCAATAGGCGCTCCAAATTTTAAAGTTCCCAACCTAGTTTTGGAAACATTAAATTCTTGTGTAACTCCCATCAAGTCTGTTACAATTAATACATCACCAACTTGGGCATCAATAGAAAACGCTCCGTTTTCATCCGTTATCTCCGAAGCGTCACCCCCCCTTACATTCACTTGAGCATCTGCTAACGGAAAACCATCAGCATCTTCTACCGTTCCTGTAACTTGGGCAAAAATTACCTGCCCTACTAAGAGCAGGAAAAGTGCACTTAAAAATGCAAATCTTGTCCTCATACTTATTTTTTTATAACATTATCGTGGCAAAATTGTAACATTTTATTAAGAAAAACAAATTTATTTATCTTTACAAAGCATTCACTAGAGAAAGTTTGAATGCAACCTGAGATGATTTATTTTGTTTTAATTAAAAATTCGCATTCAATTGTATAATCAACTTTTTTAAATCCACCTCATCTTTTAAAGAATATTTGCCTGCGTTTATTAAACCAAGGGCAGCTTTTTCTTTATCATTAAATAGTTTTGCGAAATCCTTTTTTGACTTTGGAATCTTTATGATTTTGTCCCCTTCAATCCCCATAAAAAACTCTCCTTTTACAGGAACATATTTGTCGGGAATTGTCTTATCGTATCCCGTTTGAGAAACTCTTCCTTCTTGAAATTTAATCTTTTCTTTTTTATATAAATTATATTTTTTTCCTTTTTGAACGGTTATCAAATATCCGTTTTCGGATCTGGTTTCGTCAAGAAAATAGGTTAAGTATGTATAAGTTTTGTCCAAATTAATAATCTGGAATTCTTTGTCATGGATATTCGGAAAATATTCGTAGACTTTATCTCCGTCTTTAAACTCCATCCTATCTTCATAAGCATTATATCGCGCCAAAAAATCTTGTAGCAGCCCCCCCACTTTTACCGCTGAAAATTGTTCATAAAAATACATAGAGCCCTGTGTATCTCCTTTTGTGGGCGCTTTTGCAACAACGGAACCATTTCCATTGAAATTTGTAGAAATGTATTGTTGTCCCTTTTCTTGAGAAAATACTACTTGAATCAAAAAAAATGTAAAAAGACTAATAACTAATTTCATAAGCTTTAGTTTTATAAATTATTTATCAAATTTATAAAGAATTCATTCTTCTGGGTTTATTTAATATAAAAAAAGCCTGAACTTTAATTTTTCAGGCTTTTAACATTATTCTTTAAACAGGCTCAATAGCCTATTTTTATTTATTTCAATTTTTTCTTCACTTCAACTGTTTCATAAGCTTCAATGATATCGCCTACTTGTATGTCATTATAATTTTTGATATTTAATCCACATTCGTATCCTTTGGTGACTTCTTTCACGTCATCTTTGAAACGCTTGAGGCTGGCCAATTCTCCATCATAAATCACTACTCCATCACGAATGAGACGGACTTTTGAATTTCGGGTAACTTTACCATCCAACACCATACAACCTGCAATAGTACCTACTTTTGAAACTTTAAACGTCTCACGGATTTCTATATTTCCTGTCACCTGCTCTTTCAATTCCGGAGAAAGCATACCTTCCATTGCTTCTTTTACATCATTGATGGCATCATATATAATGGAATAATTTCTGATTTCGATTTCTTCTCTGTCCGCGATTTCTTTTGCCGAAGTACCGGGACGAACGTTAAATCCAATTACAATTGCGTCGGAAGCGCTTGCCAATAATACATCTGATTCGGTAATCTGGCCAACTCCTTTATGCAATATGTTGATATGGATTTCATCTGTGGACAATTTTTGCAAGGAATCGGTCAATGCCTCAACAGAACCATCTACATCTCCTTTCAGGATGATGTTTAATTCCTGGAAATCCCCCAAAGCAATACGTCGGCCGATTTCGTCCAGTGTAATGTGTTTTTGTGTCCTAATGGTTTGCTCTCTCTGAAGCTGTTCTCGTTTTGTTGCAATCTGCTTGGCCTCCCTTTCATCTTCGTAAACACGGAATTTGTCACCAGCCGTAGGTGCTCCGTCCAAACCTAAAATCGTAACCGGTGTCGAAGGGCCTGCTTCTTTGATTTGCTTCCCTCTTTCATCCAGCATTGCACGTACTTTACCATGATTGCTTCCTGCCACCAAGTAATCTCCAATGCGCAATGTTCCGTTTTGAACCAAAATCGTTGAGACATATCCTCTCCCTTTATCCAGAGAGGCCTCTACAACTGTTCCTGCAGCCAAACGTTTTGGATTTGCTTTCAACTCCAATACTTCTGCTTCAAGCAATAATTTTTCCAGAAGCTCTTCTACATGGAGCCCTTGTTTTGCTGATATATCTTGAGATTGAATGGAACCACCCCATTCTTCAACCAATAAATTCATATTGGCCAATTGCTCTTTTACTTTATCAGGATTAGCACCCTGTTTATCTATTTTATTAATTGCAAATACAATCGGCACTTCTGCTGCCTGTGCGTGGCTAATGGCTTCACGCGTTTGTGGCATCACTTGGTCGTCAGCCGCAATTACAATAATGGCAATATCAGTTACCTGGGCTCCCCTTGCCCGCATCGCGGTAAAGGCTTCGTGACCCGGTGTATCTAAAAACGTAATTCTTTCTCCATTAGGTAAAACCACATTATAAGCTCCTATATGCTGGGTAATACCGCCTGATTCTCCTGCAATTACATTTGATTTTCTTATGTAATCCAACAAGGAAGTTTTCCCATGGTCTACGTGTCCCATTACGGTAACAATAGGAGCTCTTGTAGTCAGGTCTTCCGGGTTGTCTACCGTTTCTTCTTCGGAAGAGATTTCTTCTTCTGCATTGGTGAAAACTACTTCATATCCGAAATCATCAGCAACCAATTGAATAGTATCTGCTTCTAAACGCTGGTTCATGGTAACCATAATTCCTAATGACATACAGGCCGAAATCACTTCGGTTACCGCGACATCCATCAGGCTTGCCAATTCATTTACCGTAACAAATTCGGTGACATTAAGTGTTTTGTCTTTCTCCATGGCTTCAAGCTCCATGGCCTCAAGCTCGCGTCGTTCTTTTCTTTTATCACGTCTGTGTTTCGCTCCTTTGGATTTAACTCCTTTATTGGTGAGTTTCTCAAGAGTTTCTTTGATCTGTTTTGAAACCTGCTCATCCGTAAGCTCGGCCTGCGGCCTTCTTACAGGGCGATTATTCCCTGCTCCTTTATTATGCGGACGATTATTGTTGTTATTGTTTGAACGATTATTGTCAGCAGGTTTGACATCATCAAGTTTCACATCCTTGCGGATACGTTTTCTTTTCTTCTTATTTTCTTTTTCCTGCTTTTGCTTTTCTTTCCTGTCCTCAGCTAATTTTTTGTCTTTCTCAAATTCAGACAGGTCAAGCTTTTTACCTGTAAAATTAGGACCATCCAGCTTTTGGTATTTGGTCTCTATTTTTTCAGGTTCGCCGTTATTTTCTTCTTCAGGCTGAGCTTTTTTGACCGGTTCCGGTTTTACGGCCTCCGGTGCTTTTTCTTTTTGAGGTTCCTTTTTCTCTTGAGGTTTCTCTTCTTTAGGTTGTTCAACCGGTTTTACTTCGGGTTCAGGCTTTACTTCTTTAACCGGTTCTTCTTTTTTCTTTTCTTCCTTCTCTTCTTTCTTTTCCTCTTTTTGTTTTACTGGATTAAGCTTATCCAAATCAATTTTACCTACCGTTTTCGGCCCCTCCAATTCTACTTTTGAAGTAATGATTTTTTCCGGTTCTGCCGGCTTTGGCTCCGGTTCTTCTTTCTTGACTTGCGGTTCCGGCTTTCTTTCGGGAATCTTGTTGATGACAACCTCTTCCGAAGCTGCTTTCTGCTGGGCATCGGACTGGAATTCTTTTATTAAAATGGAATACGTTTCCTGATCGATTTTCGTATTGGGTGTACGCTCAACCTGAATTCCTTTTTCATTCAAAAAGTCCACAGCGCGGTCAATCGAGATGTTTAATTCTTTAAGTACTTTATTTAATCTTATCGTTTCCGACATATATTGATTTGGATTTTCGGTTTGCAAATGTACTAATTCTAAATTTAGTACGGTTTTTATTTGTTTTGCAGATTAATCTTCTAATTCCTCTTGTAAAATTCTGATTACGTCTCGTATGGTTTCTTCTTCCAAATCGGTTCTTGAAATCAGGTCATTTACATCTTGTTCCAAGACGCTTCTTGCCGTATCTAAGCCTATATTTCTAAAAGCATCTATCACCCATGCGTCAATTTCATCACTGAATTCGGTTAATTCCACGTCTTCATCCTGAGGAATATCTCTGAATACATCAATTTCCATTCCTAAAAGTTTTCCCGCCAAGCGCACATTGTGTCCTCCTTTTCCGATGGCTTTGGAAACTTCTTCTGGTTTTACATATACTGTTACTTTATGGTCATCTTCGTCAATTTCCATTCTGGAAATTTTTGCCGGGCTTAAAGCGCGCGACACAAACAGCTGCAAATTATTTGTGTAATTAATTACGTCTATGTTTTCGTTTTTCAGTTCACGTACAATAGAATGAATTCTTGAACCTTTCATTCCCACACAAGCTCCTACCGGGTCAATCCTATCATCATAGGACTCAACGGCTACTTTTGCTTTTTCTCCCGGGATTCTTACAACTCCTTTGATGGTGATAATTCCATCGAAAATTTCAGGGATTTCCTGTTCAAATAATTTTTCCAGGAATTTGGGCGATGTTCTCGATAAAATAATCTGTGGCTTGATTCCTTTCAGCTTTACTTCTTCTACCACCGCTCTTATTGATTCTCCTTTTCTGAAATAGTCAGATGGGATTTGGTTTTCTTTGGGTAAGATCATTTCATTCTGTTCATCATCCATTATAATGATGTGTTTTTGACGAATATGATGGACTTCTCCTGAAATGATTTCTCCTTCCATATCTTTAAATCGCTCATAAAGATTGGCATTATCATGTTCCATTACCTTTGCCACCAGGTTTTGGCGCAAAGCCAAAATCGCTCTTCTTCCCAAATCTTTCAAGGCAACAGATTCTGAAACTTCCTCGCCTACCTCAAAGTCCGGTTCTATTTTTCTTGCGGCGGAAAGCTCAATTTCCGCACTATCATCTTCGGCCATTCCGTCTTCCACTACAATCCGGTTATGCCAAATTTCCAAGTCGCCTTTGTCCGGGTTTACAATGATATCAAAATTATCATCTGACCCATATTTTTTTCTTAAAACGCTTTGGAGCGATTCTTCCAAAATTGCCATCAGTGTGATGCGGTCTATGTTTTTTTCGTCTTTGAAATCACCAAATGATTCAATTAATGCAATATTGTCCATTCTTATATTGTTTTAAAAAGTGATTTTAACAATTGCTTTTTTTATGTCTTTGTAAATAATTCTTTCTTCTTTCTCAACCGTATGTTTCCCCTTCCCAATCGGTTTTGGCTCTCGAACTGTCCATTTCAGGGCAATTCCATCTTCATCTGCAGAAATCAATTCTCCCTCAACCTCTTTTCCTCCATCTGCTTTTGTGATTTTCAAAATCCTGCCAATGTTTTTCTTATATTGACGGGGCAAAACCAACGGGTTCCCAACGCCCGCCGATGAAACATTCAAAGAGAAATCGTTTTCCTCTCTGTCCAAATTATGTTCAACATGACGGCTGATTCGCACAATTTCATCTATGGAAAGTCCTTCATCTCCATCTACTAAAATTTCAATGGAATTATCAGGCGAAATGCTCCAGTCCACCAAAAATAATGATGGATTTTCCACAATCGCTTCGTCGATTAATTGTTTTACTAATTCTTGATTCATATGAACAAAAAAGAGAGCTAACGGCCCTCTTTCACAGATTTTCTCCTTAAATTCGTGGCAAATATACAACAATTATTTGAATTAATGAATTTTACATCAAAATATCAGACCGAAATAGGGTGGCTGGAAGTCAAAGGAACCGAAAATGAAATCCATTCTGTCCTTTTCTTTGATGAAGAACCCATGATTACGGACTTTCAACCAAATATAGCCCAAAAATTACTCAAACAGTTAGATGATTATTTTAAAAAAGGCAAGTGGACATTTGATGTAAATTTAAACCCTGCCGGAACCGATTTTCAAATTCGTGTGTGGAAAGCGCTTCAAAAAATTCCATTTGGAAGAACGATTTCTTATCTGAAGCTGGCACAAGATCTGGGTGACGAAAAAACAATACGAGCAGCGGCAAGTGCTAACGGAAAAAACCCAATTTCCATTCTGATCCCCTGTCATCGCGTGATTGGGAAAGACGGAAGCCTGACTGGTTACGCAGGCGGTTTACACAGAAAAAGATTTTTATTGGAATTGGAAAAGGGAATTAAATCAATGGAGTTGTTTTAGTTCCTGAAGAATTTACCAATTGATCTCATCAAAAAGGTCGTAATAGAAAAATACAGCAAACATGGCCAGCGAAATCAATATGCCAAAGCCACTTGTCAAAAAGTAGCCGATGACCGAACCAAATGCCGCTTTGATTGCTCTTTTATGGTCTTGCCTATCATAAATCAATTCGCCAATCAACGCTCCTAAAAACGGCGCAACAATGATGCTTATAAATCCAAAAGGAGAAAAAATAATCCCGATAATCAAACCGATTACAAGCCCCCAAACACCGTATCTGCTTCCTCCCATTTTTTTTGTTGCAGCAATGGGAACGGTATAATCCAAAATGATTCCTACAATTGTTAAAAACCCAAAAATGCCTACCACCCACCAACTTATTTCAGAAAAATTCATGATTTTGGCCAGTAATAGCGAACCAAAAGCCAAAGGAGCACCGGGCAGAACCGGCAAAACCGAGCCTATTACTCCCATAAGCATAATCAGTCCGAAAATAATTTTAATGATTAAGTCTTCCACATTTGTAAAATTAAATCTTTTCCCTTTATAATTTCGGTAAAATTTTGGAGATGGTTTACCTTTGCAGTAAATTTTCAAAAAGTGTTCGAAACATCAACCAAATTATATTCCAACAAATACATTGCTGATTTGGTGAAAATAGTTCGCAAGCAAGTAAAAGAACTATTTGGAGACACGGTAAACAAAGCTTTCCTTCCTTTTATAGAGGTCATTTTCTGGGTAATCACCCTGCTTCTCCTGGATTTCATACTTCAGAGAGTTTTGGGTGGATTGGTGGGGCTTCTTGCCAAGCATTCTAAATTCAATTGGCTCAAAAAATTCTATGACCATAAAGTTTTTCGGACGCTAATACATTTCATAACGGTTTGGATGCTGACGGAAATCAATCCATATGTATTTCAAAAATACCATGGCATAGACAAATTTGCCGACAAGCTCATCGGATTGCTTATCATCCTGATTATCATTCGTTTTGTCTTCCGTTTAATCGATGCGATAATTGACATTAACGATGAAAGAGAAAGTCATACCACAGTAGGAGTCAGAGCTTTTGGACAAATGATCAAAATTTTCGTGGCGTTTTTTGGAGCACTGACTTTTATCGCCACTTTGATTGATAGCAATCTTACAAGCATTCTAACCGTTTTGGGAGCATTGACGGCTGTAATTTTATTGATTTTCCGTGATTCGATTTTAGGGTTTGTTTCGGGGCTGCAAATCGCAACATCCAAAAGCATCAAAGTCGGAGATTGGATTTCCGTTTCAAAATACCAGATAGAAGGTGTGGTGAAGGAAATCAATCTTGCCATTACCAAAATTGAGAATTTCAACAAGACCATTTCAACCGTCCCCACTTATGACCTGATTGCTTCTGAGGTAACAAACCATTCCGCCATGCTGGAATCTCATACCCGAAGGATCAAGCGGTCGATTGTTTTTAATGTGAATTCTTTTAAGTTTTGTGATGAAGAGTTGCTCCGCCGCTTTCGGGAAATTGACCTGATCAGTTCCTATATTGAATTGAAGCAAGAGGAAATTAAAGAGAGCAATCGAACTGTAACCCACAAAGATCGCATCATCAACGGGCGACAACTTTCCAACATAGGCGTATTCCGAAAATATGCCGAAAATTATCTAATGAATCGAACCGATATTTCTAAAGCTGACAAGCTCGTTGTTCGACAAAAAGAACAGACACTGGAGGGAATGCCGCTTGAAATTTATTGTTTTACCACCTCTTCCGATTTCTTGGCTTATGAACGAATCCAATCCGATATTTTTGACCATCTGATCAGTGCCAGCAAAGAATTTGAACTTGAGATTTCCCAACCTTTTGTAATTCAACAAAATCATGACAAAGCTTAGTGTAAACATCAATAAAATTGCCACTTTACGAAATGCGCGTGGCGGGAACACTCCCAATGTAGTGGAAGCCGCCATAAAAGCGGAAGAGTTTGGTGCACAAGGCATAACGGTTCATCCACGGCCTGACGAACGACACATCCGTTACCAGGACGTTTACGATTTGAAGAAAATTGTCAAAACCGAATTCAACATCGAAGGAAAACCGGTGGACAGCTTCATGAAACTGGTTTTGGAAGTCAAGCCGGAACAGGTTACCTTAGTTCCCGATGCTGATGATGCGATTACGTCCAATGCCGGGTGGGATACGATTAAGCATCAAGTTTATCTCACCGAAATCATTTCTGAATTCAAACGAAACGGCATCCGCACTTCTATTTTTCTTGACCCTAATCCAAAATTAGTGGAAGCCGCTGCTCAAACAGGCGCCGACAGGATTGAATTGTATACGGAAAATTTCGCAGCGGAATATGCCCGAGGAAATTTCGGAGGGATTAAACCTTACCGTGAAACAGCTGATGAAGCCCTGAAAAACGGTTTGGCTCTAAATGCCGGGCATGATTTGAGTTTGGACAATCTGCAATATTTTATAGAGCAAATCCCTGAAATCACGGAAGTTTCCATCGGCCATGCTTTGATTTCAGAAGCGATTTATATGGGATTTGAAAATACGATCCAGGCTTATTTGAAGAGGGTTGAGGTGGGGAATCAAATTAAATAAATTAGATATGTATAAATTATTTTTTCTCACTATGTTTTGTTTCATATTTATTTCATGTGCAAATAGTTTTATTTCCGCAAACCACCCTGAAGCTATTAAAAAATTGAAAAAAGGTGGATATGGTATTTTAGAATTATCCTTTACTAAAAATCCAAAAGAAGTTAATTTCGATGGAGTGTATATGATCGCCATCAATAATAACACTGGAAAAAGTTTAACGTTATTTATCAAATCTGCAACACCTGTTAATGCAGAAAAGCATATAAAAACCCTAGACTTTAACCAAAAATATTATTCCAATTATGTCCTTCCGTCCGGCAGCTATACTGTTCAACAAATTACAGGTTATTCTCCCTATTTTAATATCAGCATTGGAACGGAATTTTCATTTCAAATTCACCAAAACAAATTGAACTATTTAGGGGAATTTGACGTTCGGCCAATTGAAAGTGAAAAAGGAAATGCTATGATGATGGGAGCGAAAACAATAATCGATTTTGACATAATGGTTTCTGATGAATTCAGCAGGGATTCTGCTGAAATCTATAAGCATTTTGATTATGTAAGATCTTTGAAGTTGAACAAGCAGGTACCAAATAAGATTTTAAAAACCACTGAGCCCATTAGGGTTCAAACAGGTTCTATTCCCGTAGTGGCTGGGCTTTAAAAATTTTCTCATGACAAAAATCCTCCACAGCAAAATAGTTGGTAATCAACCCGAACATTTACTCATTTTTCACGGGCTTTTCGGCCAATCAGATAATTTCGCGACGCTGGCTAAACAGTTTGCGGAATTTTATACCGTCCATGCTATTGACTTGCGCAATCATGGGCGAAGCTTTCATTCAGAAAATATGAGCTTTGAAGCGATGTCGGAAGATGTTTTAAATTACTTAAATCATCATCAGATTGAAAGCTGCTACCTGCTTGGGCATTCGCTGGGCGGGCGCGTTGTGATTGAATTTTCATACAAACACCCTGATCGGATTGAAAAACTCATCGTTGCCGATATGGCTCCAAAGGCTTATCCGCCACATCACCAGGGAATTATCAAAGCATTGAATTCCGTTGATTTTGATAAAGTTGAAAAACGGTCAGATGTAGATGAAATTTTAAAGCAATTCATTCCCGATGTAGGAACCAGGCAATTTTTGCTGAAAAATGTTTTTCATGCCGACAAGGGAAAATATGCTTTCCGGTTCAATTTAAAGACATTGACTGATTCTTACAATGAGATGGTCGGCGGAAATTTGACCTATGGGATTTTTGATAAGCCCACATTGTTTTTACGGGGTGAAAAATCAGATTATATACGGGATGAGGATTTCGGCCTGATTAAAAAACATTTTCCCCTGGCGGAAATCAAAACCATTCCAAATTCAGGGCATTGGGTTCATGCAGAAAATCCGAAAGCCTTTTTTGAAGATGTTGTTTATTTTTTAAATAATTGATTAAGAGCAAAATCAATTCAATTCATTTTTAATTTTTACCTTTACTTTCCAAAATTTTCAGCTTATGAAAAAGGGAATGTTATTTTCATCGGGTACAAGTACCGGAAACATTGATTTCGCATCATTATTGCTTAGGCTAGCCGGTGGTGGTTTTATGCTGTATGGCCATGGCGCTGCAAAATTCTCAAAATTCTTTGCAGATGAAGCCATAGAGTTTATAGATCCACTTGGCATCAGCGCGACCGCAACATTGGGGCTGGTTGTTTTTGCCGAAGCGGTTTGCGCTCTTTTGGTCGTTTTGGGTCTCATGACGCGGTACGCCCTTATTCCTTTGATGTGCACCATGATATACGCTGCTTTTGTTGCGCATTCTTCAGACCCTTTCGGCAGAAAAGAACTGGCTTTGGTCTATCTCTTTATTTACATCTGTTTATTGCTTTTAGGCCCGGGCAGATATTCACTTGATAGACTGATAAAGAAAAGACGGCAAACGGTTTAAAAAAAATTAATTCGTAAAATAATAAAAAATCCCGGTCGCTGAGGTTCTCGAAGCGCCGGGATTTATATTTTAATCTGTTTCAGAAATTATTATTTCTTAACGATTTTTTGGCTTGTAGTTGCTTTTCCGTTGCTTACTGTTACAATATAAACTCCTTTTGCCAATGATGATGTTGCAATACTTCCTCCATTGTCAACACGGTTAGAAGAAACCAATCTTCCATCTAAAGTATAGATATTTACGGTAGCACGCTCAGATAATTGAAGGGTTAACCTATCAGTAACCACTGTATTCATTTTAACCTGGTTGCTGAAGTCATTAACATCTGCAACGCTCATTGTGCCTTCTATTCCTGCTGCGAAATTATCAAAAGCTACTGTACCTCCTGAATAAGCTCTCACCGCTACCTCTAGGCTTACTGCTCCTGTTCCGGCTGGCATTTTGGCTGTGTAGAATGTCCATTCTGCAACAGTAGGAAGATATTCGTTCAATGTTCTAAATTCATCTTGAGAAGCATCGTCTGTAGTATAAACAGCACCACCTTCAGCATCTCTGAAGATACTCCATAGTCTTGAGTCAGAATCATCTCCTGAAGATTTGTACCAGAAATTAATTTCATAAGTTTCTCCTTCGGTAACAGGAATTGTCTGATAAAATCCTGTTGTTGCTGAAGCAGCATTGTATGCTACACTTTTAGAACCATCTTGTGCTTCACCTGAAACTACTTCCGGCGCAGTATAAGATTCATTTGGGCCTGCCGCCCATGAATCGAAATCACTTTCGAAGCTATCATTTGTCAATAAGTTTTGCGCAGACAACGCAGTTACTGCTAATACAGTTAAAGTTGTAAAAATTTTTTTCATTTTTTTAAATATTAGAATAATTTGCAAATTTAATATTTTCTACCAAACTGGTAGAGTTATATTTATTAACAAAAAGTAAATAAAGAACCTTCCGTAAAAAAATTAGAGAAGGTTCTCTAAATTGTGTTATAAAAAATATTTGATGATTTAAAAGTCATAACTAAAGCCCAGAGAGAATGTACGGCCGATTTTTTTACTTTCAAAAATTTCAGATGGTGCATTGTAAGATTCAAACCAATCCTCTTCTTTGTCATCCAGAATATTGGAAACCTGTAGAGAAATTTTTGTGTTTTGATGTTTCCCGAATTTTTTATTGATTGTGAAATTTAAGCTGTTAAATGGTTGGGCATATACGTCAGGGAATAGGCCTGTGCCTACAATAGAAAGGGATTTTCCTCGCACATTGTAAAACAATCCGGTTTGTAGTCCCCTATCTGAATTTAAATATTCTATTCCGGCATTGATGACATAGGGTGCCTGACCGGCCATATCTCTTTTGTTCTTTATGTTTTCTCCTTCACGTTGAAATTTTTTCCGCGTAGTAAATTCTTCTTCTGTCATTTCTATTTCAGATTTGGCGATAGTAACGTTCGAACTCAGGCTAAGGCTTTTCATTCCTTCCGAAATAAATCCAAGGTGTTTTTTGAATTCCAACTCTATTCCATAGACTTTTCCGTTTCCCACATTTCTCGGCTGATAGTGGTTTCCTGTTTGGGCAGTGATGATTCTGACAAGTTCAATCGGTGATTGAAAAGATTTATAAAAGCCGCTTACCGAGAATATCTGATCTCCAGAAGGAAATAATTCCCAGCGAAGGTCAAAATTATCTATGTTGGTTTCTTTTAAACCTCCATCCCAGGAACCGATTCCCCATAATCCGCCAATAAAAGTCCTGTCGGTCAGAGGATCATAAATTTCGGCATAAGAAGCTTCTTTGAATGAGGGTCTTGCAATGGTTCTGGCATATCCAAGCCGTAAATTCATTTTATCATTTACCGCAAAGATGAGATTAGCAGTTGGAAAGAAATTAGTCGAGTTAATTCTTTCCTGATCATTCTCATACTCTCCGTCTTGGTTCGCGCCTGTATAACTCAAAACAAAATTTTCAACTCTTACGCCCAATACAGTTTTTAGTTTATCAAACAATTCGTATTCATTTGAAACATACCCTGCCATGGTAGATGATTTGGATTCGTAAGCATTCGTATTGGGGTTTGGGTTCCCATTACTGAACCATATTCCGTTTGGTGAATTGGGATATAGGTTTTCATCATTCATTACATCATTAAAATTATAAGAAGACCAGTTTTGAGGTGACCAGAACTGCATTAAATATTGAAGGATGCTGAATTCGCGTTCTTTGTAAATGTATGCCCCGCCGATTTTAATCTGGCCCTTGTTGTATTTTTGTGTCATATCTAATTTTCCAACGCCAGCGAATTCATCAAGCTTTCTCCATATTCTGATAGGATTTCCTCCGGCACCGGAAGAGAACAGCGTGTCAATGGACTCATAAGTAAAAGCTGTTTTCCTAATGTCCGGATCTTCGTTTTTTGAAAATGTTGGAGATAACTTCCATTCCAGCTCAAAATTTCCAGATGAGGATTTGTGAACCCCCTGTAAAATTATATTGGTCAATGCTCTTTGGTTGTACAATAAATCGTCTTCCCCTGCTGTAAACCCCGAATGTCCTACTGCGTCATCACTATCATTTACAAAAAACCGTCCGGCAGTACTTTCTCCGTTTTGTAAATGCATCACATTTAAACTATATCTTGATTTATTTGTTTTATAAGAAGCTCCTCCCAGTACACCCATCAAAACAGAATTCACACCCTGTTCTCCTGTTTTGGTCTTGGCAAAGACCAAATCCATGCGGGAAGGATCTGACTGAAGCCTTTGGTAATCGCCATATTGGTAATCGTCATAATATTGGGTTTCGTTTTTATAATTAAACCCTAACATCACGGCAATTTTATTGTCGTTTTCCAGCCTGAACTGATCACCGTAGGAAATGGAAAAATCCTGGTTCATAAAAGCCGGTTTTCTTGAAGCCCCCAATGTCTTATTGAATTGGCCTATAAAATTATAGGTTGCATCTGGTGATGAATTTGAATTAATCGGAGTCGGAAAATCTCCTTCTGCTCCATTGGGCAAAGCTCTAGTACCGTCATCAAAACCAAGAAAGTCAGTATTACCGCCTTTGTAGTAAAGATAATCTCTATTAAATGTCATTCCCGGGGTTATGCCTAATCCATAAGAAATATTCAGGATTCTTTTTGTAGGAAAAGCTTTGGTTTCGATATTCACAATCCCACCGGTAAAATCAGCAGACAAATCAGCGGTAAAGTTTTTGCTGACCATGATATTATCCATCAAATTAGACGGAAAAATATCCATTTGCAATGTATTCCTGTCCGGATCCAGTCCGGGGATATCAATCCCGTTCAAGGTTGTTTTTGAGTAGCGGTCTCCTAGCCCACGGACATAAACATATTTTCCTCCTTCAATAGAAACTCCCGTTACACGTTTTGCTGCTTCCACAGCGGTTCCGTCACCTGCCAATTCCATTTTGGCTGCAGAAACTCCATCAAGAATTACTGAAGATTTCTTTTTTGTGTAAATCAACGCTCTCTCACTGTCCCTGTTCACGCTGGCTGTTACTACTACTGTATTCAGATTTACAGAATTGGAGATGGAGTCGCCTTCGGCATTAATATCCCAGCCGAAGAGAAACGCATCATCAAGAACGGTTACTTCTCCAGATTTTACCGCTATGCTGTCAAAGGTGAAAGATTGAAAATCAAAGTCTTCAAAAGTAACCGCGTAGGTTCCGGGCGACATTTCAAATGAATAGGCTCCGTCCAAGTCTGTCATAGCCATTTGTACTCCGTCCACCAAAACACCAATTCCCATCAGCTTTTCTCCATTGTTCTCACTGTACACAATTCCTCTTACAATTCCCGGTTTTGACTGAGCAAACAGCAGAATTCCCAAAAAAACAAGAGACAGGCTCAATAACTTCTTCATTCTTTTTTCTATTTGGTTTATGAAAAAACAGACCTGCACCTTTTGACAAGCCTGTTTTCTTATTTTATTTAGTTAATTTCATTAAAATTGTCCGGCTGATTTTGCCCAGGTCCAGCTTAAGCCCGAACCATTGAACGTATTGGTTGTGCCGGCATGCAGCCAAGAAGGGACAGCAGATCCTTCCGGTATACGGTTGACAAGGTCATCTGTAGTAGTATCTAAGTAAATATTATTAAAAGAAACATTCGCAGCATTGATTCTGTTGATGATTTGTCCTTCTACCAAATCAGTAAAATATAAGTTTTGCAGATTTACATTTGAATTTTCATCTGTATTGATAAGTTCATCTGTCGTGATTTCGTCAGATGACATTCTGATGAAACCATTCTTCAAAGTATGAGGCCCATAATCGGCGGAACCTTCCGGTCCGTCGAGCTCAAACGCATATCCATCAACAGAAAGAACAGCAAAGTTGTCAAGTGTCCCCGACCACGACTGGTCAGTGTCAATTCCGTCATCACCGCAGTTCCAGACAACAACATTCGAAACATTCACATTCCCGCCAAACCACTCGATACCGTCATCCTGGTTTCCTACAACTTCAATATTTTCAATGGTGGTTCCCGAACCGACTCCACCTAAAGTAAGCCCGTTGATTTCATTCCCTTCTCCAATATTTGCTCCGCCATGACGGATTGAGATGTATTTTAAAGTTCCGGAATTATCAGAATCATTGCTTCCTCCATACAAACCGTTTGTGTCAGATGAAGGAATTCCCTCAATTTGGACAGAAGCTGCAGAAGCAGAAATTCTAGCATTCCCCAAAACAATTACACCCCCCCAAAGGCCATTTGTAGTCGGCTCCAAGTTGGGGCTTGCAAAATTGCCCTGAGCAATTTGTTCAGGGGTAATTTCATCGGCTACCGAAGTAAAAACAATGGGTAAGTTGGGCGCCCCTACCGCATCTATCGTTGCCCCCCGTGCTACCAAAAGAGCTGTTGCATTTGCGCCTGTTCCAGCTTGGCCCTTTACCACAACACCCGGCTGTATAGTTAATTTGGCTCCGCTTACAACCGCGATTCTACCGGCCAGGATATACGTTTTTCCGGTTTCCCAAATTTCATCTGTCGATGTAATATTTTCTGTAACAATAATGGTATTTTCGGTTTCTCCGCTACCATCTCCATCACCGCTTCCGCCGCCATTATCATCATCTCCCGAACATGCTACAAACAATGAGGAAATAGCCATCAAAGATAATACAGCCAATGAGCTCAATTTTTTCATGATTTTCTATTTTAAAATTTTAATGCAAAGAACTGAAGGATTTAGAAGGATGAATTTTCCTGAAATTTAAATTTTGATTAACTAAACGTTACCAGGTTAACTGAACTTTAAATCTTTGTTAAGCCTTATGTTTAAGCCTTATTTTGAGAATTTTAGCTTAACTTTGCACTCTTCATTTAGACATGTTTTTTATGAAAAAAATAAAAATACTTTTGGTTGATGACGAACCGGACATTTTGGAATTTCTTTCTTATAATTTAATTAAAGAAGGATATGAGGTCTTTACAGCATCTGATGGTGCTGAAGGAATTAAAAAAGCCAAAATCGAAAAGCCCGATTTGATCCTTCTTGACATCATGATGCCTGAAATGGACGGAATCGAAGCTTGTACCGAAATCCGTAAAGTTGATTCACTCAAAAATATTCTGATTGTTTTCCTGACTGCCCGTACAGAAGAATTCTCCCAACTGGCAGGCTACGACGCCGGTGCAGATGACTATATCACCAAACCGGTAAAGCCCAAAGTGCTCATAAGCAAAATAAAAGCTTTGCTACGTTTGAAATCGACAGAAGAAAAACAACAATTCATAGAATTGGAAGATTTTATCATTGACCGTGAAACTTACAAAGTAACTTTTCAGCAAAAAGAATTTATGCTTCCCAGAAAAGAATTTGAGCTGCTGGCTCTGCTGGCTTCCAATCCAAAACGCGTTTTCAAGCGCGACGAGATTCTGGAAAAAGTATGGGGAAATGAAGTGGTAGTCGGTGGGCGTACGATTGATGTCCATATACGCAAGCTGCGTGAAAAATTCGGGAACAATAAACTTTCTACCATCAAAGGCGTAGGGTACAAATTAAACGATTAAAAATGGCTACGCCTCATCGTTGGTTTAATTCTTTTCTATATGCCCTAATCGGTGGAATTACAATTTGGGTTTTAAGTTGGATAATTACCATACTGCTTCTTCAAAGGCCTTTTGGCTATTGGGTTTCTGCGGATTTTTTATGGATAGGAATTTTGGTGGCGTTTATCATTCCCGCACTTGTCATTTTCGCACTTTTGGGAATTGCCTTTCATTCATTTTCCAAACTTAATATTTCACATTTGTATCATTTGGTTCCCGATTTAAATCCGCAAAACACGGCCAAAGATTTTGAAGGTCTATCAGAACAGATTTCTTCTTTGACCGATGTAAAATCAAAAGAAATAGATTTGCTGACCGAACGAGAAAATTACCGGCGCGAATTTCTGGGCAATGTTTCCCATGAATTAAAAACACCGCTTTTTTCTATTCAAGGTTATGTATTGACGCTCATAGAGGGTGGCGTGGAAGACAGAACCATCCGTGACAAATATTTAAACCGAATCAACAAATCAGTAGAAAGGTTAACCTATATAGTCAAAGATTTGGATTTGATTACCGAACTCGAATCTGGCAATTTAAAACTGGAGCAAAAACCATTTAACATTGTTGCGCTTACACGCGAAATTTTCGATTTGCTCGAAATCAAAGCACAGAACAATAATATTGTATTGAAAATTGAAAATCCGATGGATATTCCTATTCGTGTAATAGGGGATATTGAACGGATTGAACAAGTTTTGACCAATCTCATTGTAAACGCAATTAATTATTCCTCCAAAGAAAAAGCAGAAGTCAGCGTTTCATTTCAAAACGTAAACGGCAAGGTCAAAACTACGGTAAAAGACAACGGAATTGGGATAAAGCCTAAACATCTGGAACGTATTTTTGAACGTTTTTACCGTATCGACAAAAGCAGAAGCCGTACACACGGCGGATCGGGCTTAGGGCTTTCTATCGTTAAACATATTCTGGAAGCGCACGGAGAAAAAATCTTTGTTAAAAGCAATTATAAGGAAGGTACCGAATTTTCTTTCTTACTGAATAAAGCTTAAAAATAAAACCCACAACAGCGTTATGGGTCTTTCGAGCGGGAGACGGGACTCGAACCCGCAACATTCAGCTTGGAAGGCTGAAGCTCTACCAATTGAGCTACTCCCGCTTTTGATTCTGCAAATTAAGTTCGAAATCTTTAATCCGGCAATAAAAATTTATAAAAAACTTAATTCAATGTATTCATTTTAGAGTTCCTGAGCATCCGCAAGCGTTGTTTTAACATAAAATTAGCGCTAAAAACCCCTGATTTTCAAATGCGCATTGGTTACCTTTGTGAAAATTTCATAAACATGAATCATACTCCCGTTGAAGGTTTCTCCAAGATGTCAAAAGAAGGGAAAATCGAATGGTTGGTCAATGAATATTTAGACGGCTCCGATAAAGCAATCCAAACACTAAAACAATATTGGAATGAGGATTCCGAACTTCAACGTCTTCATGATGAATTTTCCGAAAATACACTTTCCAATTATTATATGCCCTTTGGATTTGCTCCCAATTTTTTAATTGATGGAGAATTGCACTGCATCCCAATGGCAATTGAAGAAAGTTCAGTCGTAGCCGCGGCTTCAAAAGCTGCAAAATTCTGGATTGGCCGCGGCGGATTCAAAACCCGGATTTTGTCTAAAGTCAAATTAGGGCATGTACATTTTATGTTCCGTGGCGACAAAGAAAAATTAGAACGTTTTTTCATCGAAACAGTATTGGCCAAATTATTCAAAGACAGCGAGGAAATCACCAAAAATATGCAAGCACGCGGAGGTGGAATCCTGAATTTGAAACTGACCGATAAGACAACGGAAATTGATGATTATTTCCAGATTCATGCTGAATTTGATACGGTTGACTCTATGGGTGCCAATTTCATCAATTCCTGTTTGGAACAGTTTGCGCAAACGCTAAAGAGAGAAGTGTATGAATCTGATATTTTTACTTCAGAAGAAAAAGACTCATTACAGATTGTGATGTGTATTTTGTCTAATTACACACCCGAATGCATTGTCAGAGCAGAAGTTAGTTGCCCGGTAGGAGATTTGGCAGAAGGAAATGTAACTGCTGAAGAATTTATAGAAAAATTTACCCGCGCAGTGCGAATTGCAGAAGTTGAACCTTACCGTGCTACTACGCACAACAAAGGAATCATGAATGGCGTGGACGCTGTGGTCATCGCAACCGGAAACGATTTCCGGGCGGTGGAAGCTTGCGCGCATACCTACGCCTCCCGAAACGGGAAATACAGCAGCTTGACGCATTGTGAAGTGAAAAATGGACAATTCCGTTTTTGGCTGGATTTGCCAATCTCATTGGGAACTGTTGGAGGGCTGACTTCTTTGCATCCGTTAGTAAAATTGGCCTTACAGGTTTTGGGTTGCCCAAATGCCGAGAAGCTGATGGGGTTTGTTGCCGTTGCCGGCTTGGCGCAAAATTTCGCCGCTTTGCGTTCATTGGTAACAACCGGAATCCAACAGGGACACATGAAAATGCACTTGATGAACATCCTGAATCAATTGGAAGCCACTGACGAAGAACGAAATTATTTTGTTAATTATTTCAAAGACAAAACCGTTTCACACCATGCCGTAATTTCTGAATTCTGTACTCTTCGTGGCGTGAAAAGTGTGGAGGAGCTGAGGAAATAATTCCCTTAATTTCTATATTGGTAACGCAAAGAATTAACGAGTATCTTTTTAACAAATTTTATTTTACAACAGTAAATAGTTTTCATTACAGCTCTTCATAAATTTTATACATTTGTACATAATTTTGTACAAAAAAATTAAAAAACCATGACTGTTACTACCGTTTCCGAATTCCGAAAAGATATAAAAAATTACCTGGACAGGGTTGTGAAAAATGTTGAAACCCTCATCATCAGCCGTGGGAAAGATAAAGGGATTGTAATCATGTCGATTGACGAATACAATTCACTGGTATCCACCAACCACGAATTATCTTCACGCAAAAATGAACAACGGCTAGACTCGGCAATTGAAAAGCTGAAAAATAAAGAGTCGGTCATAAAAGATTTAATCGAAGATTAAATGAAGTTAGTTTTTGTAGATGAGTCCTGGGAAGATTATCTTTACTGGCAGCAAACCTATAAAAAGAAACTTAGTAAGATCAATGAATTGATCAAAGATATTTCCCGGAATCCGTTTGAAGGCATCGGAAAGCCCGAACCGCTGAAACATAAATATTCAGGCTTTTGGTCAAGAAGAATTGACAATGAGCACAGGTTAATTTATAGAGTAACGGAGGATGAAATTCAAATTGCAAAATGCCGTTTTCATTATGATTAACCTCAACGAATATCTTCAAAAAGCCCAGCAAAAACAACCTGAACACAAAAAATTCCTGGGCAAAATCAAACAAAAACCACCCAAGGATTTTGACCGGAAAATGCTGGAAATTCACGAAGACGTTTTTGAAAGAATTGATTGTCTTTCCTGCGCCAACTGTTGTAAAACCACCGGTCCTCTTTTTACCCAAAAAGACATTGAAAGACTGGCCAATTTATTTCGTCTTAAACCTTCAAAATTCATTGATAAATATTTGAGAGTTGATGAGGACAATGACTATGTCTTGCAATCTGTTCCCTGTCCGTTTCTGGGAGCCGACAATTATTGTTCGGTTTATGAACATCGACCAAAAGCTTGCAGAGAATATCCGCATACCGACAGGAAAAAGTTTTACCAAATCAATCATTTGACACTCAAAAATACCTTGATTTGTCCGGCGGCTTATGAAGTCGTGGAAGAAATGATGAAGTCTTTTAAATAAATCAAATTAATTTCTAAATTTGGTTTTCAATCTTAATGAACTACATGAAATCAAAACTTACCTTAATTGTAGCAATGCTGGGATTGTCTTTTGTCAATGCCCAAGGTTGGGAACAACTCAACATTCCCGATTCGCCTTCCCGATATGACGATGTTTTCTTTTTGAATGAAAACCTGGGATGGGCGGCAGACGGAGCCGGGGCGACTGTTTACAAAACCACAGACGGCGGACAAAGCTGGGGACTTCAGTTGGTAACTGATGAAGAATATTTACGCAATATAGAATTCCTGAACGAAAACATAGGGTTTCTGGGTACGCTTACACCTAATTTTTACCGTACAACCGATGGGGGCGAAAACTGGGATGTGATCAACATCCCAAATGTTGTTGCGATATGCGGGATGGATGCGGTCGGTGAATCCACCATTTATGGTTGCGGAACTTATTTTGGGCCGGCTTACATTATCAAATCTACTGACAGCGGAGAGAACTGGGAATTTATTGACATGAGCCCTTATGCTACTCAATTGGTAGAAGTTTTATTTGTGGATGAGCAAACCGGTTTTGCTTCTGGTGGTAGTGATGAAGGTGGAATCATTTTAAAAACCACCAATGGCGGGCAAAACTGGACGGAAATTTTCAATTCCGGGATTCCGGGCGAATTGGTCTGGAAAATGCAAAGATTGTTTTCCAATCCCGACATTATGTTTGGTGCAGTCGAGTCTTTTAACCCACTGCCCGGCAAACTTATCAAATCTACAGATGGCGGACAGAACTGGATTTCCAGAGATGTTCCCGACCCATTTATTCAGGGAGTGGGGTTCATCACCGAAAACCATGGTTGGATGGGTGGCCATAACAGCGGCTTTCTCGAAACCTTTGACGGTGGTGAAACCTGGAACGACACCGGTTTCGGTTGGAGTTTGAACCGTTTTCAGATTTTTGACCAAAACCTCGTATATTGTTCAGGACAAAGTATTTATAAGTACACCGATGATCTTTCTGTAAGTGACATTGACACGCAAAGGCCGGAAGAAATGAAAATCACCGTTGCGCCGAATCCCATACAGGATGTATTAAAGATTTCCGTTGATTTCCAAAGAGCAGATCATATGGTCATTACTTTGTTCGATGAAAGCGGAAAACGGATTGAACAATTGCTTCGTGAAACCATTTCTTCAAAAGGAATGAAAAATTATCAGTTCAAATTCAATTATCCACCCGGCGTCTATTATATCCTTTTTCACAATGATGTGGGTTATCAATCGAAGAGAATCATTAAAAAATAAAATAAGTCCTGCCAGGTTTTGAAAAATCTGGCAGGACTAAAACTTTGATATTTGATAATGTTATAAATTTACTCTGATTTTAGAAACCCAAATTGATTCCAAATTGAAGCATTTTCCTGTCGTCAAAGGTTTTATCTTTGAAATATGCGCTTAAATCCTGACGGACAAAGAAATTCACGTCGTTCAGGCTCAAAGTAAGCTGTGCTCCGTAAACGATGTTGTTCAGGTTATAATTGGTGTCTTTTTCACGAAACCCGATGTCTTCTCCTTTTACAATGTTGTTTTTTGAAATCCGGAAACCCCCGTAAATGTTTGCGCCAATGGCTAAACCTTTGTTTATGTTTCTATACGAAAACTCATCTCCTACATTTTTCAATGGAGAAATATGAAATTTTAATCCTACCGGAACCACAACATAAGTAGCTCTGAGTTTACTTTTCTCCAGGTTTTTTTCATATTGAATTAAATTCACATCACCTTCATCGTTGCGGCTGATTAAATAATCGTCATCAAACCGCATAGTTTTCCAAGAAAAATAGACCCCTGTTATGAATTCCCACGGGCTGGTTCTATTGAATTGCTTATGGTAAAGAAACCCCGCGTCAATTCCGCTCGAATACCCCAAATGTTTGTTGAGCAATTCATTGTCATCATCAGCAAAATACATCATCCCATAAGACAAATAGCCTGTTACTTCGTTTTTTGCTTTGTGCTTGCTTTCCAACGTATTGAGTTCATTTTCTTTGCTTAGCTTTTCAACATCCGTACTCAAAATCGTGTATTGAACTTGTTTTTTTGTAATTTCATCCAAGTCGAAATTAAGTTCATGAATTCTTTCGTCAATCTTATCTGAATATCTTAGAGAAATTTCCTCCTTTTGCTGTTCGGCTTCCGATAAATTGATTGCCTTGACTGTCAAAGTAGAATCAACTTTTGCAATTTCCGCATTCATCAAAATTTTTTCTTCAATCACAATCTTCCTGACTTCCAACGCATATTCCTCAATTTTCTCTTTCACAACCGGACTGATTAAATCCGATTCGGTTTCGTTTTTATTAAAATCAAAGTTAATTTTTTGGGCGAAGGAAGCCGTTCCCATCAGGCACAATGCTCCCAATACAATAAATTTTTTCATCATATTATAGTTTAATTATTTATGTAATTGATTATTTGTTGAAATCGATAATGACCAGTTTTGTATTATCACTTGTTTCCGAAATGGCTTGGTTATTTTCCACCGAATACAAAAGCATACCGGCATCAACGTATTTGCTTTTTTTCTTTTCGGGTTCCGGTTTTATTTCTTGTACTTCATTTGAAGCGATTTGTTGTGGGGTTTTAATTTCGGGTAAATTCAATTTAATTTCAGGCGAAGGGGAACCTTCTGTTTTTTCAACCGGCTTACGAACGATTTCTGTTTGGCTCTGATTGATGATTTTTTCTATTTTTTCTGAATTGAATTCCGGTTCAACTTTTGTGTTTTTTTGACTTTCAGGTCGAATGGGTTCCGGCTCAATCACGATTGTTGCGATTTCAGCAGGAACTTCGTCTTGGATCATTTCATGTTCCTCAATGGAATTTTGTCGAATAGTTTTTTCCGAATCCACAATTTGAATTTCCCGCATTTCTACCTTTTCAAAAGGATTGATGATAAAAACCGAAATCAAAATCACGACAGAGGCAGCTGCGGCATACAACCACCATTTTTTTAATTGGAGTTTTTTTGTCGTTTCGGCTCCGCTCAACGACCGGCTGCCGATTTGCATCATTCCCGACAATTTGTCCCAGGCATCTTCCGAAACCGGTATTTCCCGGTTTTCGAGTTGTTCTCTGATTTGATTTTCTATCTTTTTCATGTCAATTTTAATTTTGGAAACCCTCGGCTTCGTTAGAAACATTTCGCTGGTTCAAAATGATTTCCTTTAATTTATTTTTGGCTCTCAATAATTGTGTTTTGGACGCCGCTTCGCTGATTGAAAGCATTCCGGCAATCTCCTTGTGCGAATAATCCTCTAGCACAAACAGGTTAAAAACCGCCCGGTAACTTTCCGATAATTGATCCAGTAAATCTTGTGCGTTGATTCCGTTCAGGTCTTCGTCAAAACCGGCAGGTTCCTCTTTTACTTCTAATTCGTCCAGGTAAACCATGCTTTTGTTCAACTTTAGAAAATCCAGACATTCGTTGATCATAATCCGGCGCATCCACCCTTCAAAGCTACCTACTGATTTATAGGAGTCAATATTTTTGAAAACTTTTACAAATCCTTTGAGCATACAGTCTTCGGCAAAATGCAAGTCAGAAACATAACTTCTGCATACGCTAAGGAACCTACGGGAAAAACGGTCAAATAACTCTTTTTGAGCCAGTCGGTCCTGCTTTTTTAATTGTGGCACCAGATTTTCCACTTTTTGGTTTCTATGGATTGAAATGACTTTCAAAATTATGTGCTTCTATTTAGATAGACGATTATATTTTTAAAAAAGTTGCAGAGGGAAGAATTTTTTTAGAATTTTTTTCATTTACATTAGATAACTATATTTGAAAAAATCTTTTAATTCACCGAAATAATGAAAATATTTACCCTTGCCGGGTGTTTTCTTTTGTCCTCTTTTATTTTTGGACAATTCAAAACTATCCAGAAAAAAGATGCCAACGGCTACAATTATGAAACAGTTGAAAACGACCCTTCCGGCGCCAGGATTTATACACTTGAAAACGGACTGAAAGTCTATTTGGCCCAAAACAAAGACGAACCAAGAATTCAAACTTATATTCCGGTAAGAACTGGCTCCAATAATGACCCGTCTGATAATACAGGTTTGGCTCATTATCTGGAACATATGCTCTTCAAAGGAACTTCCAAAATAGGATCGTATGATTGGGATAAGGAAAAAGTTTTACTGAAACAAATTTCAGATTTATATGAGGCACACAAAGCGGAATCTGACCCTGAAAAGAAAAAGGAAATTTACCATAGGATTGACTCCGTTTCCAACGTGGCTTCGCAATATGCCGTTGCCAATGAGTACGATAAGATGATTTCTTCTCTTGGCGCATCGGGAACCAATGCACATACCTGGTACGAAGAAACGGTTTATAAAAATAATATACCGTCAAATGAGTTGGAAAAATGGATGGTCGTGGAATCAGAACGTTTTTCAGAATTGGTTTTAAGATTGTTCCATACTGAGCTGGAAGCCGTTTATGAAGAATTTAACCGCGCGCAGGACAATGATTACCGACAGATGTACTATGCTTTGGTTGAAAATATTTTTCCTGACAGTCATTACGGAACCCAAAATACCATCGGGACCTCGGAGCATTTGAAAAATCCGTCCATGGTCGCGATTGAAAATTATTTTAACGAATATTATGTTCCCAGTAACATGGCCATTGTTTTGGTAGGGGATCTTGATTTTGAGCCTACGATTCAACTGATAGATAAATATTTCGGAAATTACAAAAAGGTTCCTGAGCCCGACCGCTATGTTGCCAAAGAATCTCCGCTGAAAGGAATCAAAAAAGTAGAAGTCTTTACGCCGACTGCCGAACGGTTACAATTTGCTTACAGATTAGGAGGAGCCAATACGAAAGACGCAAAACTGCTTCGGGTGATGGATATGATTTTGAGCAACAGTACAGCCGGTTTAATTGACTTGGACATCAACCAGAAACAAACTGCACAATATGCAGGGGCTTCTCCGCAAATCATGAAAGATTATTCCATGCATATGTTTACCGGGATGCCAAAAGAGGGCCAATCACTTGATGAAGTAAAAAATTTGATTCTGGCAGAAATAGAAAAAGTCAAAAAAGGAGAATTTGATGAATGGTTGATTGAAGCTATTGTCAATGATTTCAAAAAGCAACAGCAGCAGGTTTTGGAAAACGCCGATGCTTTGGCGACATCTATGTATGATTCTTTTATTCAGGAAACGCCTTGGCAAGATGTTGTTTCTGACCTGGATGAGCTTTCCAAGATCACGAAAGAAGACATTGTAAAATTTGCCAATGAAAACTACAAAGACAACTATGTGATTGTTTACAAAAGGCAGGGTGAAAACAAAAACATCGTACGGGTTGAAAATCCGGGCATCACGCCAATTGATTTGAATCGTGAACATGAATCCAAGTTCTACAAAGATTTTCAGAAATTATCTGCTAAATCCATTGAGCCGGAATTTGTAGATTTCAATAAAGCCATCAAACGGGAGGAAATCAAAAACGCACCATTTTCATTTATTCAAAATACAACCAATGATATTTCCAGGGTTTATTACATCACTGAAATGGGGTCAGACAATGATAAAAAATTGTCATTGGCCATTAATTACCTTGATTATTTAGGAACCACAAAATACAGTCCGGAAGAAATCAAAAAAGAATTTTATAAAATCGGAGTTGATTACGGTGTAGGAACCGGGAGCGACCGTACTTATGTTTACCTGAGCGGGTTACAGGAAAATCTTGATGCAGGAATTAAATTGTTTGAACACTTACTGTCTGACGTTAAAGCCGACCCTCAGGCTTATCAAAATTACGTGGATAAGATCATCAAAAGCAGAAATGATGCAAAAACCCAAAAATACAATATTCAAAATGCCTTGAATCAGTATGCCATGTATGGGACAAATAGCCGATTTAGAGATCAATTAAGCGAAGCCGAACTCCGTTCCATTAATCCTGAAGAATTAATTACCATCATCAGGAATTTCCTGAATCATAACCACCAGATCTTTTATTATGGAAATGATTTAGCCAAAACCAAGAAAGCATTGGAGCAATACCATAACTTCGGGAACGGAACACCTATTCCACCGGCAAAAGAATATCCGCAACCGGCTACCGACGGGAAAGTGTATTTCACGCCTTACGACATGGTTCAGGCAGAAATCTCGTTGCGTGCACGAGAAGATAAATTTGACCAAAATCTACTGACTGCTTCCGGAATTTTTAATGAGTACTTCGGCGCAGGATTGTCCTCTATTGTATTCCAGGAAATCCGTGAATCAAAATCGCTTGCTTATTCGGCCTATTGTTTTTATTCAAATTCGGCAGAGAAAGATAAGTACAATTATGTAAGTGCTTACATTGGGACACAAGCCAATAAATTACCACAAGCGGTAGATGCTCTGAAAGACTTGATGACCACGATGCCTAAGGCAGAAAATCAATTCAATAATTCCAAAACAGCAGCATTGAAAAAGATTGCTACGCAACGTTATACTAAATCCAGTATTTTCTTTTATTGGCTGAGCCTGCAAAAGCGTGGAATAGATTACGACATTAACAAAGATATTTATAACCAAACTCAAAAAATGACAATGGCAGATTTGGAAGCTTTTTTCAACCAGCATATCAAAGGCAAAAAATTCAACATCGGGCTAATTGGTAAAAAAGAGAATCTGGACTGGGAAGCCGTTCAGAAAATGGGTGAAGTTAAAGAGGTTTCTCTTGAAGAATTATTCGGTTATTAATTGTGATAATAGATCATAAAAAAACGGCTCAATTGAGCCGTTTTTTTATGATATTTCTTCCATGATTTTCCGGGATTCCAAATAAGAATAATTGGTTTCTTCTTTCTTATACTTGAAAAATTTCCCGAAAACCAAAAAAAGCCCGAACAAAACATCCAAAATTAAAAAAATAATGAACAAAGAATTGTAAGAAGCATCGTTTTTTGAATGGCTGACGAATTGTGCAGCCTGCATTTGGGGTATAGTAAGTAATAGTAAATTTAATAAAACACTGTACTTAAAAATGGCCTTCATAACAATAACAATTGATTTGAGGAACATACAAGTCACAAATCAAGCCAATTTCATTTAAAAAAATGTTAATCCTATATTATGAAACAATTACAAATTAAGTTTCACATACAGAATAAATTATAAGTATTTTATTTCTAGTAAATTACGTAATTGTAAGAAACAGTTTAATCATTTAAGTCTTCTTCTATATCCTCTTTTTTGTCTTTGATTTTTTGTGTTAACTCATCAACTTCTTCGTCTAATTTTGCAACATTTTCGGAAACTTCATTTTTGACCTCTTCGGCCTTTTCTTCAGCTTTATCTACAGATCCGACAACAGCAGATTTCGTATCATCCAAGACTTCTTTTGCTTTTTCGGTCAAATCACCGGCAGTTTCTTTTGTTTCTTCCCAAACATCACCCGCTTTTTCTTTTACATTGTCCCAAGTTTCAGCCGCCTCGTTTTTAGCATTTTCAGCTGCCTCTTTGGCTTCACCCCAAACTTCCGTTGCTTTCTCTTTTACATTTTCCACAGCTTCTTTGGCTTCTTCTGCCAGTTTGTTTCCGGTTTCCTTTATATCAGATTTTACTTCAGAAGCCGTTTCTTTTGAGCTTCCAAATAAATTTTTAAAAAAAGATCCTAATCCCATGTTTGTATATTTAAAAGTTTTTATGCATACTAATTTATAGATTATGAATGAATTACACAAATCTAAATTACAATGTTTAATTTAAGCTTTCGAATCGAATTCAATTTGTAAATTTGTGGAGATTGATTCAACAAAAATTTCAAAATTTGGATTTACCTCAAACGGCTTTCCTGAACGCTACACAATTTGGCAAGTTTTCTCAATTAATTGAGGATTATCTTTTGCAAACAAATGAAACAGAACATTTTTATGCTCTTTTTCCAAATGAAGAAAACCTCGTTACCCAAACCCGTCAAAAATTAGAAAAGTACCCGAATCGAGAAAAAGTCGCGGACATCTTCAAAGCCCAGCTATCTGAGATTGATTTACAATCTGCACAAGTGGAAAATCTGGAAAAATTCACTTTTTCCAATACTGTAACGGTTACCACCGGACACCAGTTGAACTTACTTACCGGGCCACTTTATTTTTTTTATAAAATCCTGCAAACCATCAAATGTTGTGAGGAGTTGAATACAAAACATCAGGAATTCAATTTTATTCCTGTCTTCTGGATGGCTACCGAAGACCACGACTTTGCAGAAATCAATCACTTTCACTATAAAAATCATAAAATTTCATGGAATCAATCTCAAAAAGGCGCGGTCGGCCGACTTGAATTGAACGAAATTGAAAAGGTTTTTGATGAATTTGAAAAAATTCTCCCTCCTTCTACAAATACCGATTCTTTAAAAGCACTGATTCAGGATTCTTACTTGAGTTCGGCAAATTTAAAGGAAGCTACGCTGAAGTTGGTTCAACAGCTGTTCGGCCATTATGGGTTATTGATGATTGACGGTGATGACCGGGAATTAAAAAAGTTGATGATTCCGGCATTTGAAGAGGATTTATTACAACACACAGCCTATAAAGTTGTTTTGGAGACCAATGAAAAATTAATTCAAAAAAAATACAACATTCAGGTAAATCCGCGTGAAATCAATTTGTTTTATTTGGGCAATGGGAAAATCCGTGAGCGAATTACAGAAGAAAACGGAATTTTTTATGTAGTAGATTCGGAGTATGAATTTACTAAAGATGAAATTCTTCGGGAATTAAAAAGTCATCCGGAAAAATTCAGCCCGAACGTGATTCTACGTCCACTTTACCAGGAAACTATTTTGCCCAATATCGCTTACATTGGAGGCGGTGGGGAAATTGCCTATTGGTTACAGTTAAAAGATTTTTTTCAATCTCAACATATTTTATTTCCTATTTTGATTGTACGAAATTCCGCATTGCTCATCAATGAAAAACAAAAATCAAAACTGGAAAAACTTGAAATTGAATTCAAAAATTTGTTCCAACCTCTTTACCAGATTGTGAATGAAAATATCATGCAGCATAGTCAAACAGATATTGATTTTGGGCATTATGAATCACGTCTCAGAGGACTTTTCAAAGAATTAAATGTAAAAGCAGCGGAAACGGATGTCACTTTTTCCAATATGGTCAAAGCGCAAGAGAAAAAACAGCTTGATGGTCTTGAAAAAATGCTTAAACGCCTTGTAAAAGCGGAAAAAAGAAAACAGTCAGAACGTGTGGAGAGGATTGAGAGAGTATATGGGGAGATTTTTCCAAATGGAAACCTGCAGGAACGTTTTGTGAATTTTTCCCAGGTTTGGATGGATTACGGCGAGGAATTTGTAAAAGAAGTCATGGATGAAATACATCCTTATGATTTTCGTTTTATCATAAAAACATTACCTTAACGGAAAGAATTGTATTTTTGTTTTTTAAATTTCTGACAGATGAAAAAACCATTTCTGGTATTAATAATTTCCCTTTTCTCACTTGGTATTTATGCGCAGCAAAAAATCCACACCGTTCAGCCCAAAGAGACTGTCTATGGTATTACTCACCAATATGGCATTACTGAAAAGGCGTTAAAAGAAGCAAACCCCTTTCTCACCGAAAGAGGCCTACAGATAGGTGACGAGCTGGTGATTCCGGGTGTGAAGGCAGACCCTACTACTGATAGTGACGGACAAATAACCACAAATATTTCGCAGCCGGAAGAAGTTTTTATTCCTCAGGAAGATGAGAATTTCATTTATTATGAAGTCAAGCCTAAACAAACCATTTATTCACTCACGAAGGAATATAATGTCTCTGAAGAAACGCTCATAAGCTTAAATCCTCAATTGGAACAGGGATTAAAAGCAGGAGATATTATCAGAATTCCCAAAAAGCAAGAAAACAACGAAGTTGAGATTGTTCCGGAAGGAATGCATAAAGTACAAAGAGGAGAAACCGTTTTCTCGCTTTCTAAACAATTTGGGGTATCTGAGGATGAGTTTTATATCTCCAATTCCAGTGTACAAACCGAAGGCTTAAAAGTGGGATCCTACATTAAAATTCCTCAGAAAAACAAATCAAATGCAGTTATTCAGGATGGTTTTATAGAACATAAAGTCAAGCAAGGCGAAACGATTTATTCCATTACAAAACTTTACAAGGTTTCATTTGCGGATTTACTGAAACACAATCCTGATTTAAAGGAAGGACTGAAAACCGGAATGACTTTAAAAATCCCTTTGCAGGAAGGAGCGAACATCATTAAATCCCCCGGTGAAATCAAACGGATCAACGACAACGAGATTAATATAGCGCTGCTCCTGCCTTTTCATCTTGAAAGTGCCTCTGGCAAAGAACAAGAAAAAAATATTTCGACCGACATCCTGATGGGTGCAAAGCTCGCATTGGATTCCCTTGCACACCAGGGTAAAAAAATCAATCTGAAAGTATTGGATTCAGAAAATAAATCCGCTACTGTGGAAGAATTGATTTCTTCAACCGATTTTTCAAAGTTTGACGCTGTTGTCGGCCCGCTTTTCGGAACAACATTTAAAACTTTTGCCGGTATGCTCCAGGGTTCGGGAATAGCCGTTGTTTCTCCGTTGAGCAATTCAGATGACTTGAAAGAGTTAGAAAATGTACTGATTGCCACTCCTTCTGACAAAGCAATCGCGGATGCTGTTATGGATGAAATCAAAACGAATTACAAAGGAGAAGCCATTCAAATCCTGACTGATACCCGGGATGAAAATCTTGCACAATATGTTGCGGATGAATTAAAGAAAAGACTTTCCGGTGCGGCAATCACCATTACCAAAGAGGCGGGGCAGCTGGTTCAGAAATCGGAAACGGTAGATGAGAAGCTGAGCGACGGAACCGTTGTGAAAAAAGAATACTTTACACCTATCATCACGGTGCTTGTTTCTGAAAATGCTACTTTGGGCAACTCTTATGTACAAAGGATCAAAGGAATGAATGCCGAAAATCTGTCTGCGTACGGAATCAAATATGTACCTGCCTATGATATTTACAATGAGAAAAACAAAGCCAATATCGCGGCTTTAAAGAACATAGGCTTTACATTTGGGACAGTCCGTCTTGTTAATATATATGGCAGCAATGAACGCGCCACTCTTCAGAAGTTTATGGATAGTTATTGCCTTACTCCTAATGAATACCAACAGCTTGGGTTTGATATCTTGTATGATGTTGTGGACAGGATGAACGACAAAGGCGATGTGCTGAATTCTCTCGGGAAGGAACAAACCCGTTTATCTACCAAATTTGCTTACAAAAAAGAAGGGAAAGCTTATGTCAATACTGCTGTGAGAGTAGTGCGGCTTTTCGTGAAACAGGATGAGTCTCCTGATGATGTGGATGAAATTAAGGATTAGGTTTAAACAAGTTCCTGTCATTATGAAATACGAAATAAACATAAGACCATAGGAGATAATCGTGTGAGGGCAGAGAAAGGTTTTTGAGAGAGCGACAACTTCCGGTGATGTGTCAAAGTTAGTGATGACATAATTTCAAAACCTCAACTAACTGAAAATTAGAATACTTTCAATTTAAAAATATAGATAACAAGAACAGGATTTATCTGCTCTTGTTATTTTTGATACTCTTAAACCTTCTAAAATTATGAAATATCAGACCAAGTGTTTCAAAGTTAGTGATGCGAATATTTGTCCGTATTGTAAGAACCATAAAATCATCAAGAATGGCAGTTCAAAAAGTAAAAAACAACAATATCTATGCAAATCTTGTGGCAAACGATTTTTGGATTACTACACTTACAATGCATGCCATAAAAAAATAAATTCCGAAATCATTCATTTTACCAAAGAAGGATTGGGCATCAGAAGTACGGCAAGAGTATTGCAAATCTCTGCAACAACACTTCTTAAGAGAATTATTTCCATCGCAGACAAAATTTCCCGGCCATTCATCAGCAAAGGGAAAATCTATGAAGTGGATGAATTGAGAACTTATATAAAAAATAAGACAAAGCTGATTTGGATCGTTTACGCGCTGGAAAGAGGAAGCAAAAAGATTGTTTCGTTTAACATT